>Ga0099826_10001397_pt1 | contig 14395 bp, 10 predicted proteins | sample Mtrugardesep15_FD_76830 | JGI IMG/M metagenome (GOLD analysis project Ga0099826, IMG submission 76830) | Root nodule microbial communities of legume samples collected from California, USA - M. trunc garden sep15 | ecosystem: Host-associated > Plants > Roots > Nodule | place: USA: California... | reverse complement strand
CTACTTTCCCGTTTAGAGTCTCATATTTATGAATCAAGACTTTACCCCAAAATTCATATTTCTCTCTCTTTAACCTCCTACACCACTTATCTAAAAGAACTAAATTAAAATCTTTTAAATAAAATAAACACTTGCTTTGAATATAATAGTATCCATATGATTTGCAATACATTATTTTGTTTTTACGAAACAAGTATATTATTTTATTTCCTCTTGATAAAAAAAGATTTTTATGCTTTTACAATTTTAAATATTTTCAGCTTATGTTTCATTTATATAAAATAAGGAGAAGATAATAGGCAAGATCCTGAAGAGAATACTAATTTCTTATACGAATACTAATACAACTTTTGGTAAAAATAAAATAAAAACAGTTATACAACTGTCCTTAAAATAATTAATATAAGGTTGACATTTAATATTTGTTGTTTAAGGTTTACTCCTCATACAAACATGTTCTTTGATTATAATAGTATCCATGTGATTCGCAATACATTTATTTTTTACGAAACAAGTATATTATTTTATTACCCCTCTAAAAAAAGTAAATTATTTTATTTATTTTTGTGTCTAACATTAACAAGTACATTATTTTAATTTGCTCACATCGCGGCCCGTATAATTCCATGTTCTTTGTATTTGATTATTAAATTTATTGTGACCCTTAACCACAAAAAATAAAAACTATTGCGACCAAACTTTTTGAATTTAAATACTTGATTTTTTTTGAAAGAAAATAAATACTTGAAATTTGTTAACTAAGCAATTGAACTCAAATAGTTAAAGAACTTAACAAAGGGATAGTACTTTGTGTGGTAGGAGGGCCAAATATTGCCGTAATATTTTATTTTAGCCTCTTTAAAAAAAAAAAAACCTAACAAGGGGTCGGTTAACTGGTCAACCGTTCATTTTTTATCGTTGGTTCAACAGTTGAAATTTAAATTGTGTTGTTTAAGTTTAAATACGTGCTATGGTTATCTTGTTCTTTTTTTGAAAGAACGTGCTATGATTATCTATATATGCCTACATGAACTTTATTTTTTTAAGCATATGTTACAACTTACAATTATAATAGTATCCATATGACTTTGTCAAAAAAAAAAAAAATAGTATCCATGTGTATCACATTACATGATTTTAATTAAAGGAAGAATAATTTTATTTTTCTCCGCCACTTTTAGGTTCATAAAAGAAAATCATTTTACTCTTAATTTAAATACCGAAGGCTTAGACTTTAGATATACACTCAAACTTTTTTTTTAAGGACACTCAAATTTTTGTTGCAGGCTTATAATATGGCTTATAAATCATAATATATGCGGCAAAATATTACGAAAGTGCAAGTGTTATTAAATTATAATATGCAGCCAAACGGCCATATGCTTCACGTGGCGCTGGCGGAATTTCACAGCCTGTGACCTTCCAAAGTGTTTGTAATGTGTAATCTTCTCTTACCTGTATAATCATGTGTATATATATCATCGTTTGTTCATTCTAGCTCCAGCATCCAAACCAGTTATAATTCCACGTTACTTCTCCTTTTTTATTATACCTTATCAAGCTACTAAGCAACAAAAATGCCTACACTAGTAGCCGAAGAATCCCTAACCCAAATTGCCAACCTGAAGCCCATTTTTGGTGCTTTAGGAGTGAAAGGCAAGAAAGTGACAACTTTGTCCTCAGAGGTTACTATTTCTGATTTCATTCAATCCGTTATTAAAACCAAACCAGCTGAAAATGAGTCACCATTTAGCGTCCTTGATTTAAGGGTCGTAATTGATCTTATGAACAAATGGACCATAAAACTTCCAACCGTTAAGCCTTTTTACGCTGTTAAGTGTAACCCAAACATTTCACTTGTAGGTACATTAGCTTCACTTGGCTCCAATTTCGACTGCGCCAGCCGCGCCGAAATTGAATCTGTTTTATCCCTTGGTGTTTCACCCGACAGAATCATCTATGCCAACCCGTGTAAATCAGAGTTACACATTAAATATGCTGCAAGTGTCGGCGTAAACTTAACAACCTATGACTCTGTTGGGGAAGTCGAAAAGATCAAAAAATGGCATCCAAAATGCGAGCTCCTCCTCCGTATTAAGACGGACGAAGGCAGTGGAGCACGTGCATCTTTGAGTGCCAAATATGGCGCGCTTCACAACGAAGTTACTGAGCTTCTCAAAGCTGCAGATGTGGCGGGAATTAAAGTAACAGGTGTATCGTTCCACATAGGCAGTGGAGGAGCCGATGCAAAAGCTTACCACGGAGCCATATTATCGGCTAAAGAAGTTTTTGAAACAGCTTCACGGCTTGGAATGCCAAAAATGAAAATTCTTGATATTGGTGGTGGATTCACTTCTGGCTCCAAGTTTGATGAAGCTGCATTCAACGTGAACGATGCAATAAAAACTCATTTCAAAAATGACGAGGATCTTGTTGTTATTGGTGAACCTGGTCGTTACTTTTCAGAAACGGCGTTTACATTAACAACAAAAATTATTGGAAAACGTGTGAGGGGTGAATTGAGAGAGTATTGGATCAATGATGGAATTTACGGAACTCTTAGTAATGTTTTATTTGATTCAGCTATTCTCACGTGCACCCCACTTAGGTTTGGTTCAAAACCTGAGAATGTTACATGCAAAGATCCTAAAACTTACCCTTCGACGGTTTTTGGACCCACTTGTGATGGCATTGATACGGTTCTAAAAGAGTACCTGCTACCTGAACTTGAGGTGAACGATTGGCTTGTGTTTCCAAATATGGGTGCATATACAATTTCTTCTGGGACCAACTTCAATGGGTTTTGCTCCACAGCTAAGGACATTTACCTTGCATGTTCAAGTCCTGTCGGACAAGAACAAATGATGATGTTTTGATCAAAGGGTGCTTCTAAGTTGTTGTCCTGGAGACTGATTGTGTTAGAAAAGTTATTTCATTCAACCAATAATTAATGTAATAGTTGATGCCTTGTCAACTTATACATTGTGACGATCCCTGCCATATACTTGGCATGAAACTTTTATTTATTGTATATCAGTCTTTATTTAATTAAGTCTTCAACTTTTTAAGAATTACTACTATATTTTTATTGATTAAAAAAATAAGAATTACATAATTATGTTTAAATTTTTTAATTAACAAATCTAAAGTTTTTCTCAAACCTAAAATATCTCTTTTCGTCTTCTTATGTCCTTACTACCTTATTTTCATAAGACACATTTGATATGTTAAAAAGAAAGTATTGAACCGACAAGACATAACAACACATAAAAATCTTTTAAAGTATTGAACAATTTTGTCTTACACAATGTTTGATGGACAAAATGTTATAGGTTGGCTAAATTGGATATTTGGTCCTTTAACTTATTTAATGTTTTCATGTAGGTTTCTTAACTAATCATTGTTACATTTTGTTCCCTTAACTATACCTTCCACCCTCGAATAAACCATTTCCATTAAATTGGGTGAAAATTTGTTAAACTTCATCCCCTTCGTTACTAAAATCTAGAATTCCAACAAAATTCATCATCTTCATCGACTCCCTTCATCATCAAACCTAAAAGGAAAAAAAAAACTCAATAATCCATATGATTCAATTTAAACTTCAATGTTCAAATTTCCTCCAGATTCAAAACCCTAACCCCAAAAAATCATACACTTATCAAAATTGGGGAAATTATGAACCTAAAGTAAAGATTGGTTAAACTTTCACCTCCAAAAGGGATTTTGGGGGTTTTTCATCGCGAAGTTCATGCAAGGTTGATGGTTATTAACAATGATCTATGAAAATCAAGGAGTTTGATTGGTTCAGATCAAGGGTTTGAATTGGTGAATTCAAGTGATTCTTAATTAGTTTCAAGAACCAAAGATGAAGGCAATTGAAGGTTTTGAATCAAAATAGCATTTTGGTGAATTTCGTATTTTTTAGTTTAATATCTGTTTTTTTGTTGTTGTTAAAGTTTGGTTAATTGGTTTACCACGTTCATAGTTTATTTTGGTGTATTGATCAACTTAGTAAATAATCAATAAATTTTGATCATCTCTATCAAAAAAATTAATCGAATATTTTCATACGATATCTCGATGTGCATAGTCTTGCTATTCGAAAATTTAGTTTTCACCTAAGAAAAAAAAAATGGGGATATATATTCCCCCATATATGATGTGTACCTTCTAAACGAACCAACAATAAAAAGTCCAACAAAACCAATATTCTTTCTATTAAATCAACAATTATCAAACACAGTGAACCCGCATGTCCTTAGTAGGATTCTCTCCCTTTTAAAAACCATATATTCTTTCAATCCATATCATCATAGGGATATTTAACTCTTTAATTCATTTAATCTTTTAGCTCAATCAAATAAGCTACTCATTTCTCGACAAATGATCTATTTTAAAAACTGAATTTCGACAAGTGATCCATTTTAAAAACTGAATTGAAGCAATCTTGGCATATGTTTACTTAAATTTTGGACTCAATACTTTATTGTAAATTTGTAATTGATTAAGTATAACGTATTAAAACAAAGTTATTTAAAAGTAGAGTTTGCACAGTTTAAGTTGATAATTCGAGGAACTCAAAACTTAGTGCATTAATGATCTAACTTTGAAAATAACATGCATTATTTTTTTTTTCTAGTTCTGCTAACATTTTTGTCTGCTGCATTATGTTTTGGCCTTTACTTAGTAGTGCTCTACAAAGTTTAGCTATAGTTGATTTTATGAGCTGTATGGTGTGAACTTATGCTACTGAGTACTGTGTCTACATTTTGAAAAACTTTTCATGTTGTTGATTTCGTTGTAGCCAGAGTGCGTAATCATTACGGTAATTACTGTAGAACTTATTGGTGGATGGTTTTCGAGGTGTGTAATGTTATCAACATTTATTTTAACATACTTTTTTTAACACTCATTCTTTATTTGGTGTAATACATATACGTCACATTAGTTTAAGCATGGGTTTTACATAAAATGGTCGGACATTTATGTATTCATTCAATAAAGAGTGAATGTTAAAAAAAAAATGTGTTAAAATAAATGTAAGCTATCATGTTTTTGAAAGAAAAAAAAAGTGTGTTACTAACGTTAGACAAGGTTGAATGAGAATGAAGGCTTTTTATGCCGAAAATTTAATAACTGAAACTGAGCTGAACATATGTTTAAAGCTAACATGATATTCGGTTTTTTTGGTTGCTTATGCAACTTGCAAATCGATAATGTTTGAACTCAAAATATTAAGAAAAATGTGAAGGTTTACGAACTCTTTGTATATGTTCTTTCTATCAAAATAAGAATCTGACTTTTGGTAACATAGTCACATTGACCGAACGACGTAAGTTTTTGTCATGTTCTTTAGTCTTTTTGTCATGTTCTTTAGTTTTTTTTCTTTGATCTTCTTAGTTTTGTGTAGTTTATTCTTGTTTTTGTGAAAACAATTACAACTAATTTGTGATTACTTTGACATATGGAACGTTATTGAGCATAAACCATGTGATCACAAAGCCGATGTCTTTAGCTTTGCAATTGTTCTCTGGGAGTTGCTTACAGGAAAGGTAATGCTCCTTGCATTATTTTTCACTATTTGCCTTTCTATTGCTTATGTCCATAGAGCCCTATAGTTAAATCTTCCCCATTAAAAGTGCCTTGTTCCCTCGATTTTGTAAAATTTGTCTTAAAACTTTTTGTTAATTGGAGTATTGGTCATCCTATTTTCCCTAGTTTGCACAATTGGTCCCCTTATTTTATACTTTTATAGTTTTGGACCCCCTTACTTTCGTTGCTTCGTCAGTGACACACCAAAACATTGAGCCAAATTCTTCCACTGACGGAATTCTAGTACAACACCTCAGCTCACTCCGCGTTCGAATGACGTCCTTCAAAGTATTGTATGGTCGTACACCTTCATTGCTAGTCACCAACACAGATGGTCAGGGTCATTCCTAACGCTTTACGGGTCTTAGGCATAGTATGAGAAAAAGATCTCTTATATAATGCATCATAAACTTTTTCTTATTCTGATAAACGATGAATGATATATGCATTAGTCATGGTGGTTGACATCCCAACTATGTTGGCACCTCAGGTCACCAAAATACGATGTTTTGACATCCAAGCTATGTTGGCATCCCAAAACACCGCGTGTCAAATACTCCTCATGCTATATATTATTAATAAAAAGGAAAAACAAAAAAAAGTTTTGGGCCGAAATAATCCTAACAAAGCTAAGTAAAATTATATGTATGGATATCAACCTATCTCTAAAGAAATCAATTCTAATAAAATGAGGACGTATAAATATAAACTATCATTGAGAATATACAATAGTTTCACAAAATATCCAAAAAAACCTTCTCTTTTCTCGTGAAGTCATAAGAGGTTTTTTATCAAATTTTTGAGATGCAAAATTCTTTATAATGACATCAACATCAATGTTCTTCAACATATCCTTCTCAATTGACAAAGTAGCCAACCGTTCAATCTATATATAGTGACATTGATGACCTCGAGTAGGTTTTGATCAACTTCAATTTTGAAAAACTTCTTTCTATAGATGTTACAGTCACATGCGCCGTCAATAAAACTTTATAAGCAATTGCTACATTCGGATAACAATTTAAAAGTATGAAAAATTTAAGAATATTCTTGGTATCCATTGTTTCAGTTGGCAAAGTGGATTATAACACTTTTAATTATGAGAAAAGACGTGAACATCACCATCTGATAAATTGCCATGAGAAAAAGTTGAGTGAAATTTAACACAGCATTCTTTTAACTCATTATCATACAAAAACTTTAACTTTTGTGAATCATATCAAAATCCAAAGATACTTTCAAATGTATTCAACTCTTCAAATCTAGTTTTCAAATAAGTAATTGTCATATAAACAACCATAAGAAAACAATCAACTCTAAATTATTCTTCTGGTGACTAGTTTTCATGTTCCTCGTTATTCTCTCCAAAAATACTTTTTCTAATCACACGACGTTTTGTTGAAAATATGGGTTCAACATTCATTTCAATTGTAACACTTTTTGCAAAATCAATACTTTTGTATAACCTTCCTTTCGATATTTTTCAATTGTTTTATGGTAGCATCGATGCACGTAGACTTAGATTGCAATTTTTGCTAACTGTATCAATAGCAAATAAAATATCATACCAAACAACCATACTAAGCAAAAGTTCATAACTTTCTAGTGCGTTATCACAACATTCATATAATCTCGACATAGCTAATCTTATATGGGAACATTGAAATCTAATGGCTCTGACACTCTTAATTCGACATTTCCAAATATTTCATAGTTAAATCGGGAACATTATTAAGCAAAATTTTCCATCTTTTTATAGATCCCGGAAGCAATGAATATAAGCGTTGAATAACTCCAAAAAAAGAAATAGCCTTCTTGTAAGAGTGCGTCATATCATCAAGAGTAAGATTAATACTATGACGAACACATGGCATGTATATTAATGCTCTAGGATTAATCTCAAGAAATCTCTTTTGAATACATTGGTGCTTTCCTTTTGTATTGGAACCATTATCATAACCTTTTTCCCTCACATCATCAACATTATGACCACGAGTCTTTAACACATTTAGTAATTCATTAAAATGTCCTAACCCGGGTGCTTCATCAACATTTAAAAATCCTAAAAAGAACTCCTCAATCTTTTGTTGTATTATTTGACATATTCACACAGTGAATTATAAGAATTATTCGTTCTTAATGACTCAAATTAGGGGTACAATCAAGAATTATTGAAAAATATTTTTCTTCTTTAATGATGTTGATTATTGGCCTTGTAACACTCTGTGACAAAAGAAAAATAAATTCATTTGAATTTTATGTCCAAGATAATGGTGATAAATTTCATGATCCTAAACGCGTCTCGCATAATCTTGCATAATCAAATCAAATTTTGCAATTATTTTAACCAATCCAAGAAAATATCCATTACTATCTTGATTTAATTTATCTGTGGATCCTCGAAATGCAAGATTATCTTAGCAAGACATTTTACAACTGAAAATATTCTATGTAAAATTTATCTCCAACACTCTTTCTCTTTTACGATTGCTTCTTGCAAGTGTTTATAAATTGTCTGAGTTTTATCAAATCTCATTCTCAATTCATACCAAGTATTCATATTAGTCATATGTTCGACGTCATTTTCATGTTGTCTGAGTCTTTGACTAATATGCTTCCAATCATTTAAGCCCTCACTAGCCGGTAAACTCAAGTTACTAGAAGTAGAAGATTTAAACAATTTACAACAAAAACAATTTACTTTGTCAACATTTTTGCAATAAACTAGCCATTTTGATCGCTAATTGCACAATTGCATAAATTTTTTGAATAATTTGCATATGAGAAATGTATAATTATTTGTAAATAGGAAAATTAAGATTCATTTTCTTAGTAGGTCCCTTTTTAACTAGAATATCCGTTGATGTGTTATCAAGATTCTCGCAATTTCTTAGATCATAAATATCAAAATGAGGATTTTTCTTGTTCACAATCATCACCGAGATTTTCAATATTAGATGCATGTAACACATCATTAAGAACATTTAAACTATCATAAATTTCCTCATTTTCATTTTCCTGATCCAAATTATCATTGTTGTTGTTTTCCAAATTTGACACATCATTAGGAATGTTTTCCAAATTTATCAAGAGTTCCTTGTTGTGATTTTATTAGTTCTTCATTTCGTTGTTCACTACTAGATAGATGTTTAGGTAACATCTTAAAATTAATCAAATACTCAATAAAAATCAAAACAAATAAAGAAAAAACCATAGAAGCAGAGAACAATATAGAACTTAATAGACTGAAATTTTAACACCTAACAATAATAACACCAAAATATAAAAGTATTTCAACACTTAATCACTTATATCAATAGTTTTATCACATTTATGATAAAAAAAAATTGCCTAACACTTTTATTGAATAATGCAAGATTAATGTATTGAAACAACATACTTCAATTAGAAAGCCGAAAGCTAGAAACAAGATTAATGTATTGAAACAAATTTATACTTCATAATCATCATATATATGTAGTGTCGGCTAAGCTTCTAAGCATTGAGACAAAAATAAAACCGAGAATTGGCGAGAATGATTTAATTTCACAGTGCAAGAAAGAAGGAGACAAGTATTAATAAATTGAAATGATAAAAAAGGGTTTTGGTTTTAAGAAGACAATTCACCTGAAACAATTTTAAGGAATTGCAATTTCATATCAGGACTTAGCGACTTGCAATAACGATTACCTAACAATTTCCTTATTCCTTGCAATTGTATGGGTTTTGGTTTTCCTTTCTAGTTTTCTTTTGATTTCTGCTCTTGCCTCAACACATTTTGTTCGCGCCCAACTGAAATACCAGAAATATCCATATGTTAGTTAAGTAACGCAAGTGTTAAAATATGCGCATTTTAACATGCGCTGCGCAACTTAACTCACACTGGAATTAACACTTGCCTGAGTTAACTCACACTGGTAATTAACACTTGTCTCAGTTAACTCACGCTGAAATTAACACTTGTATAGGGTTATTTTGGGAAGTTCAGTTGGAAGCAAGCAATAGCTATTGGGTAAAGAGCATAAATCTTTTCTTTTTCCATCCGTCTTTCCAATCGTACAAAAAGAATTTTTTGTCAGCTTTTAAGATTTGGGCTAAGATAAGGATTTGGATTTGGGCCCACAATATGATTTGATACATATACCCCACCTATAACCTTAGCTTTACTATTTACACCCCTTATAAAAAATTGGGGCCCTAGAACGTCGCACATCCGTTCTATGCCAGGGGCGGCCATGGTAAATCCCAAATAGGAATGTTCAATGAACTTCTCACTCACAAACACCACATCTACGCCTCCTGAAAATCAATCTCAATAAGGTTCATAATGGTGAGATACGTCAAGCTAATCTCTATCACCAAGACAAGTCTTTCAACATGGGTCAATGAGTTTTCCTCAACCTTAACTACCGCACAATCTTTGTCCACTGTAGTGTGTCTCACAAGTCGGCAAAATGGTTCTACGACCCTTACTAGATCCTTTAATGTATTGGACTCGTTTCCTACGATCTCAATCTTCCTTCGACGACAAGGATCCACCCGATTTTCCACATCTCGAAGTTCAAACTTTGTTGGGGACAATCATCGACCCAAATCATTCCCTTAGTATGTTTTCTTTTAATAAGTTAGACATTTTAGTCTTTTTGCCCATTAGATTAACCAATAAATAAATTTCGATGACTGAATTTATTTCGTTGAGAGAGATCGGCCGATAAATAAATTGTGAGGATCTAATTCTAGTTTTAAGTCGATTTATTCAAACGAATAAATAACTTCTAGGAGGATTGAAAAGCAAATGCCAAATATACCATTATCTTTGGTTGATTCACACTTTTTGTTTAGAGGTGATTCACTTACTTATTTACACATCATTATTAGTGTAAGAATAAAATTAACATAAGTATAGTTAGTACTTCCCGTATGTTTGTTTTTGTAGTGGAATACGAGTTAAGATCCTCTCCATTTAATTTTTTTTTCATTTTAGCTATTTGAAAAAATATAGACACAAAAATTCTTAAAAATAATTAATGATAGTGAGACTGGTTTAATGATATGACATACCACCTACTTTATATGTCTATATTTTTCCAAATGGTAGAAATGAAAAAAAAATTAAATGAAGAGGATAATAACTCGTGGAATACCGCATTTCAGCACATTTGACATAGTTTTTGTAAAATCTTGGCATATGTTCATTGGGACTTGAAAAGTGTTAAATAACGTCCAAACCAAACTGATTATTGAAACATTATCACTTAAAAAACATAACAAGTCATGTGATTCACTCCTTGAAAAAAGGTCATGTGATTCATGAGTTTGCCATTCACGCTAAATAGCTTTGCTAATACTTTAAAAGAAGTGACCGATATATATATAATTAATTTAAAAAGATTGGTAACGTATATGGTTGAATAAGAAATTAAACGAATTAAGAGTTAAATGTTCCGAGTTCAAATCAAAAAAGTAAAATGGTTTACATTCTGGATTCTTATAATTTCTATGAAATTTGTTTAAGATCTATTAAAGATTATTTGTTCTTTTCAACGCAAGTTTTTTAATTCTTTACCCAGAATAGAAAATAATTGAATAATTTGCAGAATAAAAAGAGAATTTGGGTTGCTTAGCTAATAGCTAGCATTGTTTTTTTCTGTTTGGAGCTAGTTGCAACTACCAGATCGAATATCCATAATTTTTTTACAGCGACCGAATATCCATTATTAACTACAACGATAACATATTTTAAGGAAGAAGCAAATCTTTATGATAGTCTGGTTCGCCACATAAGTCAATTATTATCACGAATCTTAGCTGTATTTGGGAGGAGGGGGAAATAAATGAAAATGACAATCGTTATTCCATGTATTTTTTTGGTAGATATAAGAAATGACAAAACTGTTGTAAACTCACACACATAAAGTAAAGGTATTAAGGTTCGAACCTCAATCGTGATGTCTGGTTAAACAACATCGACATTTTTGTCAGTTAAGCAAGGACTTATGAGACTTAATCCATCTGTTCTAATATAAATGATACGCAAGTTTTTTTTTTTTATTTTTAAAATAAATCATATGCATGGATCGCAAAACATTATAATGATTATAAAATATAATTATATTAATAATTATATCAATAATACCGAAAATATTTAAAGATATTAAATAAAAAATTATCAACATTAATCTAAAGTTTTTATATACAAAAGTTCGTAGAATGTTCTTCGATCGTTAAATATTAACACCACATCTGTTGGAGATTTTTTTACTTTTTTTTTGTTGGTCAAAGTGGTTTGTTTTGCTTCTACCCACATAAACAAATTTTTATGTACTGATATAAAAATTGTTTATATTATATGTTTTTTTTATATGCAAAATATCATTTTTTATTTTAACAAGTGGGTAATAGTACGGCAAAACAATTTAAAATGTGTCATCATGAGTTTAACTAAGTTGGTAAAGATAATGTATAATAATGCAAAGTTTTGGGTTTGAACCCCGGCCACAAAAAAAAAGAATTAAATGGTATGATAACAACAAATCACAATTCAAAGTAAAACTTCACACACCGATGCACAATTCAATGAGTCTGCGTCCAAGCTCGAAGGGTCATAACTCCAACACGTACAATTTACTATGTTGCAACACATAGTAAGCATCATGGCCATTTCTAGCTCATAGTCAGTTTAAATGGCAAGGCAAGGCAATATAGCGGCGACATCGCCACAAACTTACACCTTCAAACATCAAACAAACTCACGACCACCATAAGACCGCCACATATTCGATGAAGAGGAAAGAGTTAGAAAGAGATTTCAAAACCACAAAACATCAACCACCGTCAAATCTCAAACTTGTGGCTCAAAGAAACCATACAAACGAACCTCCAATCACAGAATCATGCTCGTTTATAAGAATTAGCAACAGTTGTCGTAGATGGTAGCAACTTTAAACTAATCCAAACCATCGTTGAATGACCAAACCCAAAACAGAACGTTAGTAATAAACAACCACACAATGATGATGCGCCACCACTGCAGCTATTACATTGGATCACAAAATAATGTGATGCCAAACTAAAGTTTAACATCTATTGTCACCAAATCATGGTTCATTTAGATTTATAATTTATTCACACGTGTAATTAAACTGAAAAGCAACGGGCATTTTATACTCCCTTCGTCCTACAATAGATGATCTATTTAAAAATATGCACTATTAATTTAATATACTTTGACCATATTTTTTTACTAATATACAAAGATAAATAATATCATATAAGATGATGTTGGATTCATCTCGATGAGTATTTTCAAAATAACAAAAAAATTTAAATTTTTCTAAAAGATTAATAAAGTTATTTAAGATCAAAATTGTGCATTGATATGTATGACAAAGTCGAAGGTGTGTCACGTAGGAATGTCTAAAGAGGAAAGAGAAAAAATATGCATGTCAAGTGCTACATGACACATTTTTATTAATCAATGTTAAATAACATTGATATTCCAATTATACACAAATGGTATCCCAAAGTCAACTGAGTTACTTGAAATGATCGAGAGCAGTTTTACAAAATCCACTAAATAGACGTGTTTCATTTTTTTATTTTTGGGGGGTGAGGGGCAAAATTTGTTTTTTTAGTAATCCCAGTAATCACGTGAGACAGTGAGAGCCCAAAATTTATCTTATTAAAAATAAAAATAAATTTTGAATCCTTATAGACAACTTTTTTTAAAAAAAAATTAGAACCTTTTAACTTGTTAATAACTAGATAAATCTATCGTTTACTATTTTTTGATAAAAAATATTTAGTGGTTTTAAAATTTAAAATATTTTCATTAAGTATTTTTTTTTATCTATACCTTTACTTCTATGTCTATATTTGTACGTAGATGAAGTGACAAACATCACTTAAACACACACAGACAAATATGGGATATGAGTTCAAATTTAAGTGAAGGTGTGCAACTTAGCAACATCGACATTTTCATGTGAGTTAGATGTTATAGACTATATTCATTATATAGTATTGACAAAAAAAAACGATCACTAACGTGTCTGTTTGTCCATTTTTATATTGCACTTAATGAGACTTGTCAAATAAGATTAAAATAAGTTGTTTTTATAATGTTCAAAAGCTTTCTGTTATATTATTATGATTTCTATTGAAGTAAAATTTAACCAAATTTAAATGAAAAAAAATAATAGTTTAAATGAAATGTAAAAATAAAAGAAAAAAGTCACATCAAAACTGTGTGATCTCTTTATACTAATGTCTATTTTTAAAATACTTGCTTATGCTAATACAACTGTCCTTGCAATATTAATCTACGGTTGAAATTCAACATGTGTTTTTTTTTAGGGGAAAAATCAATATGTGTTCTTTAAAGTTACATATCTACAACTACTTGTGTCAAAAAATATCTTCATACAAATATGTGCTATTTATGAAGGAATGATTATAATAATATCCATGTGATTCGCGCGCAACACATTATTTTAATTTGCTCACATGCTGTACTTTTCGAAGTCCTTTCTACTTTTGTTTTATTTTTACAAGAAGTCCTTTCTTTTTGAAGCAAGAAGTGCTTCCTATTTTATTTTTTTTGAGAGAAAGAAGTGCTTCCTTGACTATAAAATACTCCCTCCGTCCCTTAATATAACCTCCCTTTTGTTTTTTTTTATCCCTAAATATAACCTCCTTTTCAAATTACAACACACATTAATTATTTTTTTCCATATATACCCTTATTTAATACTACTACTAATTCTAAAATTACAATAAATTGACTTTTCACATTATCTCT
>Ga0099826_10001396_pt1 | contig 14397 bp, 8 predicted proteins | sample Mtrugardesep15_FD_76830 | JGI IMG/M metagenome (GOLD analysis project Ga0099826, IMG submission 76830) | Root nodule microbial communities of legume samples collected from California, USA - M. trunc garden sep15 | ecosystem: Host-associated > Plants > Roots > Nodule | place: USA: California... | reverse complement strand
TTTGTGATATTTTAAGTTCTTGTACTAAAGCTAATGATTAGTTTAATTTGGGGTGCATTAACCTATTTACATCGTTTTATTTTTCATTTAGGAAAACATTGGAAACATTAAGAAATAATAAGAAAGAGACTTTGTGAGAAATCATATGTTTGCATCTGAAATATTTTTATCATTTTTTTTATCTTACTCTATTTTTAACAAATTTGGTTATCTCAAATAATTTTTTGTTTAATGATTTGCTAATCAATCAACACATTTGTTTCAAAAATTACAAGTTCTCTCTTTCTCCTCTCCTTCTTAAACCCTCCGTCACCCCATTTCTTCTTTTTGTCAGAGGGGTGATTTAGGGTCAATTTTGACTCAAAAATACCCCTCCGAGTTGTTTTTCATTATATCATACTTGAATAAGTGATTTCATATATTTTCTGTTTTCTTTCGTTTGTTTTTGTGATTTTGTCGTCTCTAAACGACTTTGTTTGTTTTGATTTTCCGTCTTTGTACGGTGTGTTTTTTATTTTCCGTCTTAGTGCGGTGTTTATTTGATTCAGGTTGAAAGATTAGCTTTGAGCAGGTGTAGATCCGATCAATGACAATGACTTTGGCGTCGTCAACGCTGCAGATCCGGAGACATGAATATTCCGGAGACTTTAATATAGTCATATTTGTAGGCATATGTACTTTGTCGTATTATGTTATTAACATGAATGATGTGAGTTTGTTCACAAATTCATCTTTTTTGTTTTTGGCGAATTTAGATTTGTATTGTATCGATGTACTCTATCAATTTGAATGAATGAATATCGTTTATTTTTGTCAAAAAATAAATAAATTTAGTTATCTCATCGATGTTTATTCTATAAATCATGACAATCAAAGAGACTAATAAAACAATATTAATATTATTCTAGTTACATCAATGTAAGTTAATATGATTGATATAAAGTTAGTTTATACCTTGTAAGAATGTAGGCTTTCGTTGTCGGTCTAAAAATCTTGTTGGTGGATAGCCTATAAATATTTTTAAAACGTTGTATAAATTTTGAGGTATGTCTAATTCTTACCCTTCTTCGAAATCCAACTCATCTACAAATAATAATGAAGGAATATATTTGTTTTTTTTAAGGATAAAAAAATACTAATATTCTAGTTGCTAATTAAATCACAAGATAAACAGTCTAATTTTGATGTTGGTTACAAACAACTTTTAAACAACCATGATTATAAAATAATTAAAGTAAAAATGCAAAGAGAAAAAACTAAAAATAATAGTAGAGCATCATTTTATCGGGTTTGGTCATTATTTAGTCCTTTTTTCTCCATTCTTTCACGTCTAATTAATAATCAAAATGCAAAGGGTAAGCATATGAGTTGGAGTTTAAATCAGAAACAGAAGCAGTATGTATGTAGAGTTGAATGTTCTGTCGTAGACTCTTACCATGGTTGACAATGAGATCAGAGACGGTTAATGGACTAATGGAGTATATGTTTCCTTTAAAAGGTTTAAAGAGGGTCCACATAATACTTGTTAGCACAACCACTTTTTTAATATACTTTTGTTTAACGTTAGAAGGGATAGGGTTGTAACATGCTTGTTTAGCTTGTTTTTTTGTTAAAATATCAATATTATTTGTACACAATTTTCAGTATAATATATGAATTTTGAAACATTTGTGGTTTTAATTTGGCGATTCTCTAGAACTAAAAACATTATTAAAAAAAATATTATTTTAGACATATCACCATTGAAAACACAAGCTCTCGTCCAACCTATCTAATTTTCATTGAACCCAAATCTAAAAAAGACCAAATCATAAGCCTTTTTAAAATAGACTTTGAACACCATACATCTCTTTCCCACTCTTTTTACCAAATTTAAAACTTTATTTACCACCATTATCCCTTCCACCAAGTTACGGCCTTGTAAAAAAGCCGATTGCATAGAAGGAATTAAACTTTGCATACCACTAGCTAACACTTTGGCAAGAATTTTGTACAAACAACTTAAAAAAGCGATCGGTCTAAATTCCATCAATTTGAAGGGGGAAGCCACCTTGAAAATCAACGTCACAAAATAGATTTGTGTTAAATTCCAACTTTTCCCATTTCAAGTCCCTTATTGGTATCAATTAAAGGGTTTATTTGGAAAATCAATAATAAATGTATCTAATAATTTAAAAAGTGACTTATATTAAGGGAAACAATTTTAGTCTAAGAACAAAGGGGGTATGACATTAAACTTTTGAAATATACCGATTTTAATAGAATTCATTAAACATAATCGACGCCTCCTCTTTCATCAAATACCAATATTCTTTAATAAAGACGAACAATGTGATTTCTTCTTTTTTAATCGAATTTTCTCATGTGCAAAAGATTATTAACAAGAGCCCCATTTTTTTATCTCTCAATTTTCTCCATTATTATAGTTTTGGACTCCCTAAACATTTAAATTTTCTAGTATTTAACTAACTGCTAGGGGGAGAATGTTTGTTACAGTGCTTGGCAATAACGGTAAACAGATAATTAACCACTAGCAAAGCATATACTTAAAAAACAGTGATTGTTCTGTAAACTTTGGTTTAAATAATAAGGAAATGACTTCTTTTTAGCATGAGTGTATGATTTCGAGTTTAAACATTAAATTAAGATGTGCCACTACACTAAAGCAAAAGAGAAGACGATGATGTGCCTCATGTGCTATACGACACGTAGTGTAGAGCGTGCAGCTTCAGTCCACTCGACTGACATGGCAGAAACAGGACACGATTAGAAGCAAAACAGCAACAACAAGAGGAAGAACAGTAGCAAGACTGTTTATTTGTGGTTCTTAAGGTTAAAAATAGTTACTCATCCATCATTTTCCCGTCTTATATTAACGATTCCTTTGTTCTTCTTAACTATACTAGGTTTTAGTTTTCTGTCAAAACACTGCACAATCTCTTAACTCATTTAATCATTTCAATCTATGAAAAATGCATAAATTAAAGAGTCAAAATGTTTTCAAGAGTATAATTTATTGGGTTTTATTAACAAGTGTTTTAGAATAATAGTTAAAGTAACTAAAGTGTTTTAGTAACTAAATTTTTTACAAGTTGACTTACCCATTTTTCATCACTTTCCAACACATCATTTTTATTTTTGTTTCTTTATCCAACGCCTCAAGGGCACTTTTTAACATTTCTCCAATTTATTTGATATAGACATATTACATTATATAGATAGGGTTTGAGGTTTGAATTCTAAATTCTTCATTTATTCATCTTAGATACTCCCTCTGTTCCATATTAGATGACTTAATTGACTCCGACACACGTACCAATATATATGTTTTATCTTTGATATCTTCAATTCTCTACTAAAAAAAATTATGAAAATTTAATATTTTAAAAATATTCATCGAGACGAATCCAACATCTTACATGATATTATTTATCTTTGTGAATTAGTAGAAAAATATAGACAAAGTTTGTTAAGTCAATAATGTATATTGTCAACTAAATCATATGTTGAGGGACAGATGAAATATAACCATTAAAATTATGTACAAAGTAAAATAACTTTTTCACTTAATTACTCTTAATATTAATATACTCACAATTATCATTAACTTAAAAGTTATTGACCTGTGAGGGATGGAAACTGGAAACTAATATCAATAAGAAATTATAAATAATTTTTTCCATTCCTTAAAAAAAAAAATCCATGGAAATGAGAATTTCTCTAAAAAAAACCTCCATGCAACAAATTTAAATATAAAATAATATATCAAGAGTAAGATATTGTGATACTCAAATTTATGATCAACCTACTTTATATTTGTTATTCAAAAATATTATTGTTAATCTTATTTTAATTTGTTAAAAGAGTTTGATGAAAAGTTTGTAATATCCGATACGGATTCGATCACATGCCTTTACAATTGTGTGTTTGAATTTAAGATGATTTTTATCATTTTAACTACTGACAAAAAAAAAAAGTTTAATAATAGATTGATAGTAAGTAAAAAGGGAGTCAACAAATATTTTTGAGTCATGAACTTTACTCCAACTCACGTGAGTGTTTGAGATTCAACTCATTTAAACTTTGAAAAATGCTAATAACTTTTATTTTTCAACTTTTTCTTTTAACCCTCACTTTTTTATTAAATTCATGTGAGTCCCATCATGTTACGTAAGACTCGTTTCAAATGTATGCGGTTACAATGATTTGATTCATAAGAATGAAAAGAGAGCGTTGATATCACTCTTCTTGAACTTTTCTTGAAAAGAAAAAAAAAGGTGAAAAAGGATATTTATTGTGGCGCGTGAGCCGTAGGTGATAGTATGTAGCGTGAAATGATATAGTACAAAACCCGCACACAAATCTTTCCTCCATACCATGTCCATGTCGTTCTCTTCCCATTCCACTCCATGGATTTGTGAAAGTATCATCAACTAGTTATAGTTGTTGCATAATGCATTAGTAGTAACTGTGCAACATTACTAAGAGTACTATCTATGTTCAGTGTTCAATGTTCATTCATGCTATTCACACAAACAACACAACACCGCACCGCACGTTAACTAACCTAACCCAACCAAACTAACTTTCTCGTAACTCTCAAAACTCCACAACCATATTCAATATTTTCACACCAAAACCAAGAGAGAGAAAACAAATGGAACATAATCAAAACATAAACAACATGTCTTCTTCACAAGACGAAATCTCTCTTTTTCTTCATCAAATTCTCCTTCGTTCATCTTCATCTTCTTCCATGCCTGCTGGATCCGTCAACTCAAACCCACTTCAAGATGGAAAGATCTCAGCCCTTGATTCAACTTCCAGACCAAACCATGCTTCCTCTTCTGTTGGAGGAGGACTCAGTGGTAATGACACTGATGAATATGACTGTGAAAGTGAGGTATTGTATTATTATTACTATTTTCTACTCTTCAAGTTTCAAACTTTCTTTTTATGTGTTCATGTCTTTGTTGTTTTTCTCTTGTGGGATAGCTAGTTTCTATATTTTGTTAAGAGTACTATCATAAAATAAAGATACTTTTTGTTTTTTTAATTTTTTACTCAATGTCTTGGAATAGGTTCTTGGTTTTTAATGCAAGCAATAAAACATAGTAATTTATTGTTTGTATGTGTATTTTGGCTATGTCTCTGACTCAAGTTGTTAACTAAGATTGTTGTGTGTCCTAAAAAGAACATAACTTTGATTCTTGGTCTGTTTCTAGTGTGGATCTTTGTACTAAAAATTTTATTTTGATGGGTTTGTCGTTTTGTTTGGATTTTGATTTTGGGGTTAAAAATTGCATCTTTTGCAGGAGGGTGTCGAAGCATTGATTGAAGAAGTTCCAACAAAGTCAGTTGGTGCTTCTAGGAGTTCTTCAAAAAGAAGTAGAGCAGCAGAAGTTCATAATTTGTCTGAAAAGGTTTGTTAATTGATGTTTCTTGATCTCAATTTTATTTGTGGTTATGTAATTTTCCTTGTGGATTTTTCTTGGACTTGTTGAGCAGAGAAGAAGGAGTAGGATCAATGAGAAAATGAAGGCTTTACAAAATCTAATTCCAAATTCTAACAAGGTGCATAAATTTCTTAGACCTTAGTTTAAAGGGTGTGTTTTTTTTAATTTAGAGCTATTCTTAATGTAGTGGATTATTTCCATGTGTGTAACAGACTGATAAAGCTTCAATGCTAGATGAAGCTATTGAATACCTTAAACAGCTTCAGCTCCAAGTACAGGTTTGTATATCTCTTTTATTTACTGCACTTTTGTCCTATTTTGGGAGGTTGGGAGCTTCATTCATCCTCAACTAATTAAACCCAGCATTTCCACTTTTCACTTTTTACATAGGTCCCACCCATCAATACTGTGATCAATATTAAACATCTATGAAGTATTCACACATACGCTAGTGTCTTACAAGGCACTGAAACTAATTTGTGAAGATGGAAGTAATTGATTCTAACTACTTCTCTCGGTGTCTGACATTGACACATGTCGGACACCAAACATCTGTTCAATTTGAAACGCCAGTGCTACATAGATTAATATTGATTATAATTGGAGATTTTATGATCCAGAGAATTACCAACATTTGATGGACTATTGTCTATCTTTGCTACTATGATGACCTACTGAATTAGCTAGTCAGTTCTTTTGTTATTGCTAATTGCATATATAAGTAAGTGTTGGGTCAGGTGCTGTTGAAACTGTTAATGCACATTGAGTTTCGGTGAAGATGTACATAATAACTAAATTAGAAAATTATTTGAATTAAACATGAAATGTTTGTCACTTTTCAATCATGCAAATTGGAATATCGTTGTGTTATTACAGAGAATGAATCTAGTATTTTTGTTGGTTTAAATCTAGGACAGTGAACAAATGCAAACCAACACACCGAATTAACATTATAACTATTTAATTATTGGTTATGGAAAGTAACCGAAATTTTGATTATCTTCATTATGGAATGAAACGACGGCATAGTAATTAAGTTTCAAAATAATATTGTTCATAAGTAATGATACTTATTGGTCCTCAAAGCATGCCGATATTTTCTTTAGTCATACTCATACTTAGATACCTGTGCAATTAAAGTTTATTATGTTTTTTAAAATATACTTTGAAAATTGGCATTGTTAGATTGAATTTGCTATTGAAGGTAGCTTAATTCCTGAACTGTATGTGACCTTTATGATGATATTTCAGATGTTGTCATTGAGAAATGGATTGAGTTTGCATCCTATGTACTTTCATGAAGGCTTACATTCTCTGCCTTTGTCTCGGATGAGTACGGAGTTGAGTGAAGGAAACGGTTCTACCCCTTTAAACATGACATCTACTCTGCCTCATCCCCAAGACAACCCCTTACTCTATGCATCCAATCTACCTAACAAAAACACACTGCCGAGTCAGCCATCAATGTCTTCCTATCCTTCGTATATTAACAACACAGAAACTTCTTTTGGGGTGGAATCTGGAATCCCGGCACAGAAAAAACGTCTCCAACGATCTTCAGAGGTAAGCCAATCCTACAAACTGGAACGCCGTATGTAGTTAAATTTTGAATGTATAATGTTAGTCATTGTTACATGTTTTGTCTTGATTTGTGAAGGCAATGCATGGCGAAGACTTGTTGCAGCACCAGCAATTGAATGCAATAAATTCTTTTACCAATCTATTAGGCGGTTCTCAAGGTGCGTATGTTTCTGGTTTTCCAACTCAATGTAACTGTTCCATTCTTATACAAAAATCTCATGCTCCTTGTTTCATAACTTCAGTTGTCAAAGAATTTCAGTCGGGCGCAATGGCTACACCTACTACTAACAATACTTTGCAAACTTGTGTTGCCGGAAGAGATCAGTCAGGAGTGGTCATGAGAAATAGCGAGCCCAACATTATATTTACATCGCAGTTAAGTAGGTAAATGGTATTAGATGACAAAAAAATATATCAGATTTTGAAGTTTGTCGCGCTTCAAAATACGTATTTTTAATTTTACTTGCCTCATACACATAGGAATCCCTTAAGCATTTTGTGGTGTTGGTAAGTGGTAACAATCCTCTGGCCTATTTGACTTGGGGGGATGAGTTTACATACCCAAATTCTGAAGTTAGTAAATTATCTATAATGTATGCAGACATTATAACTACTAATTGTTGTGCTGGGTATTTCAGCTTAAGATAATGTTTATTGATGTGTCGGACAAAAAAAATGATGTCAAAATAACATTTGTCTAAGTAGTTGGGAAGACTTTATGGGATGCTATTGTATTGTTAGATGCAGACAAAAAATCGGAACTTGTAAAAGAATTAATGCTGAAAATCTTGACCAAGATTATTGTTTTTTTATCTTTATTGTTTGTGGAAGTAGTTGCATCGACCAGCTTTTGGGTTCATGCATGTAAGAAAACGAGATTTTGTCACCTTGTTCGAAACACGAGATAGTGTACACAGTAGCAGTTTTTAGAAATCAGCACACGCCATAGTCCACACGCTAATGTTTATAGATTGTGGTGATAAAATTTTTCTTTTTAAAATAGCAAAAAGTTAGATCAGTTGCTCTCACATTAACGAATTGCTCAACAAATGGTAACAACGATATTTACAAATCATCTATTAAGGAAGTCTTCACATTTTTAACATGAGTTGTGTTCAAATGGAGTATGAGTTGAACTCATATCCTTGCGAGATATGTATCAACTTCTTATCAACCGAGACAACATTCATTTTGAGTTGTGGATATAATTGGCAATTCATCTTCTTTAGCAGGCAATGATGCATGTGTGCACTTTTAACAAAATTAGTTTTCTACAAAATTTTGGATTATTAACAAATATTTGTACTAATTCTAGAGTTTATTGTTTTTTTATTTTGGTAGTATATTGGAGTATCCATCGGAAGCAAACAAAAATAACTGCAAATCATGCATACCCCAATGAAACAATCAATGTCAGCCCTCAACTTGGTAAAAATCATGCACACATGCATAGATGATCGATGACATTTCTCATTTATGTTTATATTTTTCTCAATATTTCTTTCAAGAAATCCAATCATGTGTCAACATTTATTCTTGTTGAGTTTTAAGTGTGACTGACTTAAGTGCTACACGAATAAAAGCTACCTAAATTTTGTTTAGAATAAAACACTAGACATTAGATATATGAGCCGTTTTTTATTTTACATGTCTAGTATCTTAAGATTTTAGAAAGAGACGTGGCGTCCTCCTCTTATGGTCATACAACATTGACCGATTATTACTTTCGACACTTTTTTTGTTGTCATTAATGACACCGACCATAAGATTTAACAATTTGATGACCAATTTGCCTCATAACTCGAGAAATCAGTAGCTAGGTACACTTCCATCTTAATCCTGATCAAGTGCCAAATATTCATGTATGGATGGAGAATATTAGTTAAAGTTAATTAAGAATAGGATGGATGACACATTCGAGAAACGTTCTTCCTGGTTCGTTGCATCAAAGATTATGCTCTACTTTTAAAATGTATCAATTCATTGTTATGGGATTATGCTATAAATGTTGCAAAGTTAGCTGAATAATCCATCTCATCTGGTAATGCAAAATAATGGAGTGTAAAGAAATAGATCTATTTGCATTCTAATTATGAAGAAGTTTCTATCCTTATAATGTTGATGGAAGTTTGGTTGATAATTTGTTTAGGAAATGCTTTTTTTTTTTCTTGGTACAAGAAGTGGGCTGTTTGAGAAATGCTTTCGGATAGAATATCACTGAGTCTCTAAGAGCATCCACAATGGAGACACCTACTTTTGGGTATCTAAATAGGTTTCACATGTACATATCACTAATTTATAATTTTTTAATAGTAGTACCTAATAAACACTCAATCCCTCCAACCTAAATCTCACACAAAGTTCTTAAATAGGACCCACTAATAAACTATCAATAACTTTATATAACTATATTTCAATTTTTTAATATTAAAAGAGTGTAGGTCCCGCATAAAGTTGGGGGCCTTAAATAAGATCCCAAGTCTTATAAGACTCTAAAAAAAGTTCCCCACAATGGGGTACCTAATAGGTACCGGATCTTAAATGTTTAAGACCCTTCCATTGGAGATGGTCTAATAGTAATGTTGTTGTTTTAAAAAAATAAATGACTTTTTCATCTAAAAACAAGATAAATAAATTCTTTCCCAAAAAAAAAGATAAATAAAATGTTTAAAATTTTAAATCAAGTTTTTTTTTTTCATATAAAAAACTCTATATTTAGTCAAAAGACTTCTAGTGCTAGTGTAGTTGTACTAAAAAATGTTCATATTCAAATTGATCTAAAAAATCTAAAACTAACAAAAAAATGTTTTTTTTTATAGGAAACACAAAATGAATATTATTGAATGTTATTGGATGCCTTTTTGAGAAAATAACTTGGAATACTGCATTAATCTATTAATTTTTTATTTTAATTTAAATGCATTCACCTAGGATCTCAATTATAAGAAAAAAAATATTAATTGAAGGAGTATTCATCGTTTAAATTAGCACTTTTTTAATCTCATTAAAATGTTTTCCTTTTAAATATTAGAATGGATTCTCTCCATTGATTTTTTTGTTGTCAGTTTTCTCAATTGGAACATTTCAATCATAAAACTTGAGAATTGAAGAGAGAGACAAAATTTTAAAGAAAACAGGATATCGACTTTGAAAGTTGTTGTTTCAAATATAAAATATAAAGTGAAGATCCATTTTGATACCTCACAATTAGAGGTGGGAATGAGTCGGGCCGAGTAGGGCTTTGCTTTAGGCTAGGCCTAGTTGAAAAAATTAAGGTCTAAGTCTTGGCCTTTTACCTGTCAAAGGCTTTATTTTAAGTCTGGTATGACCTTTTTAAAAGTCTAACCTGACCTATTAGCCTGTCTAAAAGCTTACTTTGTGTTACAAATTTCAAAGTTCATCAATTTTTTTCCTTTCAATTTGTGCAACATACTTAATATAGAGATAAACATTAATTAGATAAAAATTAAACTAATAAAACACAATTGTAAAATTTATAGATAGATATAAACTCAAGAATAATCATGTCTGATAACAACAATGATTTCGAACTTAATCTAATAACCATACATGACCTTAAGCATTTGAAGGATAAGTAATTGTTATATATATATATAATAATGGAAAAATGTAATATACTCATATACGGGTCGGTCTGATAGACTTTTTTATAAGCCTAAGCCCGACCTATTTAAATTAATAGGTTTTTTAAAAAGCTTAAACTTGATCCATTTATTAAACGAGTTAGGCCGAACCGGGTTTTTAGTAGGTCGAGTCATAGGCCCCTGACGGACGGCCTGACTTATTCCCACCCCTACTCACAATTTTTACGCAATCTAATTTAGTCATTGACAAAAAATAATACCCAAACTAGTCCATGATATTTTTGAGTACAAATTAGTCTCTGATTCATTACAATAGATAGACTAGTTTGTCTAGTATGAAAATTTTAGGAATTAATTTGATATTATTTTTTTGTTAAGAACTAATTAGACCATGAGAAAATTGTGGAAGGTCAAAATGAATCTTTTAGGTATTGCCTTCAGAGAAATTGTTAGGATGGTCCAAATAAAAATGGTCATTTGAAGTGAAGAAAGTAGCAAAGCCATATTTAATTTAGAAGAGGCAAACAAATGAGATGGGGACCATGGGTGACAATTTCATACAGATGGCAAAGTGGTATTTGCTTGCTCTGTTTAGACTTGTCCCGCTTAAATCCGTCTAAGGCAGGACGAGACGGATTGAGTCAATTGAAGTGGCTGAGTCCAAAATAACACCATACTTCGCTTATTGGCGGACTGATAAGTTGGTGGGACGGTCCATTAAAAAAAAAACTTTTTTAGTGCAATTTTTTGATATTTTATTGTTATAAAAAACGGCAGCAAATTAAATTGTGCTAAACACAAGCTTAAGAGACAAAAAATATTAAATTTTTAATATAAATTTATTTGAAAAATTATAATAATTAACTATTTTTTAAAAATTTGGAAATACTACTTCGAGCCCAGTAAAAAAATAGGAGTTGGGAGTCCCGAAAGTGCAACTCAGTTGGTAAATTTCATTCACAATTGATATATAAGAGCTAAGGTTTGAACCTCTGATTTCACCACTTTTCCACACTTATAGAGTACGAGTCTATCTACTAGGCTACATAAAAAAGAAATTGTGGTGGGTTTGAGCATCAATTCATTCCTCTAAAAGAAATATATTTTAAAATAAAAATAAAAATTTATTTAAATGAAAAATCTATCATTTTTTAATATACTTTAATAGATGGGTTGTATGAATATCCATCTATTGAAAATATAATAATGAATGGATTGAATGAATTTTATGTTTAACGGATGTATTGGATTGAATCTGAAAGAATTTTTAGTGGATTGTTATTGAATTAATGGATTGTTTTGATTCATCTCGTTACCATCTGATCGATCCATTTTATCACTCTTAGTGGGGATTTGGAGAATCATCCAATTTTTCACCGTCCAAACTTTCTTGGAAATGAAACAAATCAGATTTATGCGGTCAAGTTTCTTAAAAAAAGAAAAAAAAATGAACTCGTAAACTTATCACATTGAACACATTCTCAATATTGGCTAGATAAAGAACAGATGATCCAAATTTTAATGAATTTTTTTTTTTTTTGAGAAATTTAAATGAAATTTTAATTCATTTTAAATTAAAAAGAAACTTTAATAAATATTTAAATCGTCTGATCTTAATTTAACCATCGGAAGAGATCAATGCATTAAGTCCGTGGTGACTTCTAGAAACCTGTCCTGAAGAAACCCTTTCGTGTTACAAAAGACATAATATTACTACAAACAAACAAAAGTACCAACAGAAATCATTGCCCAATCCAAACATTTTTACAAAAGAAACCCTAACGTGTTCTGTCACCTTTTTTTGTTTGTACGCGCGTGAGCTCACGCTTTCTTCACACTGAAACTTCGTTTTTCTTCTTCTTTGCTTTGAAGAAGAAGAACACCAACCCAACAACAATGGATTCAAATGGTTCCATCAAACCCTCTAGGGTGATACCTGGACCCACAAATCCAATGGTAACACCTCTACTCACAGATCACTATCAATTCACAATGGCTTATGCATACTGGAAAGCTCACAAACATCAAGAACGTGCTGTGTAAGTCATCATCATCATTCATCATTTTCATCCAAATTATTAAAACTATTATATTTTTCATTCGTTACATGATTTACTTATTATTGTTATTGAATTCTAATAATGTTTTATTTTGTGATGTGAATTTTCATACGTGGTTTTGGTTTATAATAATACAAGAAAATGAGATTCGGTTTAATTTATAATAATAATAATGATGTTTTTATTTTTCAGGTTTGATTTATATTTTCGTAAGAATCCATTTGGAGGGGAGTATACAATCTTCGCTGGTTTAGAAGAATGTGTAAGGTTCATTTCTAATTACAAGATATCTGAGGATGAGATTCATTTTCTTAAGGATAATTTACCTGCTTCATGCGAGGTAGCTAACTAAACCATTATCTTACTTACATGTTATTTTGTGGTTTCAATATGAAGTACGGATACAGACACCGGACACTGTCACACGCCGACACAACTAATAATTTGAAAAAAAATCACATAATTCAGTGTAATTACAAGTGTTGGTGTCGTGTCAGACACGACGGGACACCCCTAATCCGAGGAGTGTCCGTGCTTCATGTTTCATTATGTGTTTGGAAGGGTGGTTTAAACTCTCCAAATAACTGAATTGAAGTCTATAGAAATTTTCAAATGACAAGATATTATGTAATTGTAATAAAGACGGCATGTGTAGTAAGATATTAGCTGTTACTTAGGGGATTAAAACAAAAGTAACAGATTGATATAGGACCTGTTTGGATCGCTATAGCCCCGGCAGATGTGATTACATTGAATTATGTCATTTTCTCAAATTATTATCGTTGTCGACGTGTTGGTGTCCATGTCATGACCGTGTTCGTCCTTCATAGGTTTGGGTAAACAAAGTAATTAAGCGCTTATTGCATAAACTTTTATCTTGTAAGTGATTATGTATAAGCGATTGCTATAACAAATAATAAAATAAAGTCAAATTGTTTTCATATAATCTATAAGTTGTGTTCATAAGCAATCTTTGAGAGTTTGTGGAAATAAGTTGTTTCCATAAGTTTTCTCATGCAAGTGCTTATGACGGCAGATAAGCTAAAATAATTCAATCCAAACAAACCCATAATTATCTGAAACATGCAATTTTGCTAAGATTTAGGCCCGACTCATCTAAATTTAATTTTTATTGTGTTTCTTTGCAAATAGCTTGGGCACAAAATATGGATGGTGATATTTTTAAGTGTAATTTTTGCAAAGTTTGATGCTGCTAGCATTTTCATAATAGTTTATCCCTTCAAAGTATAACTTGAATTGGTAATTATTGATGAAATTTAAATCATAGGAGGGTTTCTTTGACTATCTTAGAGGAATCGACTGTTCTGATGTTGAGGTGTATGCTATTCCCGAAGGAACTGTTGTTTTTCCTAAGGTTCCCCTGATGAGAATTGAAGGTCCAGTTGCAGTGAGTACTTGCCTACCATTATATACTCTCTATTAGTTCTTACACTTATTACTTTTAGTCTTATTTCTCTCAAGGACTATCCACATCTTATGTTGAATCGATGTTTCTATTTTTCAGGTTGTTCAATTGCTGGAAACACCTTTTGTCAATCTAATTAATTATGCATCGTTAGTTGCTACTAATGCTGCAAGGCACCGTTTTGTTGCTGGGAAATCTAAAAATTTACTCGAGTTTGGACTACGAAGAGCTCAGGTTACTAATTCTTACTTAAAACAAATGATGAGTTC
>Ga0099826_10001395_pt1 | contig 14398 bp, 10 predicted proteins | sample Mtrugardesep15_FD_76830 | JGI IMG/M metagenome (GOLD analysis project Ga0099826, IMG submission 76830) | Root nodule microbial communities of legume samples collected from California, USA - M. trunc garden sep15 | ecosystem: Host-associated > Plants > Roots > Nodule | place: USA: California... | reverse complement strand
TCAAAATTTGATGGATGGAGAATATTGTTGTTAAAAATATAAAAGATTTGTTTCAAATATATTTTGTGCTGAAAATATATTTATGGACAATAAATATATTTTTGTATCGTATGATGGACGATTTGATGCAAATATATTTTGAAAGAGAATATTATATTTTTGATGCAAATATTCTTTCACTGAATGAGAGAAGAAAAAAAAGAAACGTATATTCAGTGAATATAGACCATGTATCAGAGTAAACCTTGAGATAGAGGGGGCTGAAACAATGGTTTAGAAGGGCAACAACAAAACTAGGGTTTGTATAGAGTTTGTCTCTTGGCAACAAAAACTATGGTTTGAGGGTTGATTCACCTTGGAAAACACTATTAGGATTGAGTCTCTTGGTTACGGGAAGAGATTGAGACTTTGGGTAGAATTAGGCGGGAGACTTATTTTTGTAACCCATTGATATCTCTTTTGTAAAGTTACTCATCATAATTATAGTGGAACGGATGGCTGCTCTCTCCCCCATAGTAGGTCAATTTAGACCGAACTAGGTCAACAAATTGTTTTGTGTTTTCTCTTCTTCTCTCTCGCTATTTTCTACTTTTGCTTGTGATTAATTGTTATCCACTTTGATATTGGTTGCTTGATTATTCCTTACTCCACACATCAAGTTGTTATTAGTGTGATTTTTGATCGAATTCATAACATAAATGGTGTACTCCTTTATTTATTTTATTTGTTTAACTTTAGAAAGATTTTTTTTTTTAAAGCTTAATATCAGTTTTATTTATTTACACAGTTTCAAATTCTAAGATTATACTAACTACCTTTTTGCCAATTATATTTTTACTTTGTCATTTTTTAATTAATGAAAATAGAAAAGTAAATTTATAAATAAAAGGGAAGATTATATTTAAATTTTCTTATTAATTAAACTCGTTTCTTATTTTGTGCTAAACAACATTGAAAGACACGTGTATAAGTTATGAATCGATCGAAAAAGTTAATTATTTTTCATACTTATATTGTTTATGAGTAATATAATTGATAGACAAACAAAACTATTTTTTCGTGTAAGATACACAAGTACTTTATCCTAATAAACCCAACACATTGAAGGTATTGGTACACTATGGTGTGCCTACTAACAAACAAACATTGAAACTGATTCTATTAATTAAATAAATAATAAAATATTGTATTATACCAAATTAAACTAAAGTTTAATCTTATGAATTAAATTAAATAAAATACATAATAAGTGTGGCGTAGTTTCTTAAAACACATTGAATTTCTGAAGAAATACCCAATGGAAAGAGGTAAAGAGTTTTAAATTGCAATCTAAACATCCGATCGAAGATAAGTCTTATAGTCGGTTTAAAGTAGTGAAGTTTTATAGGAATAGTTTGTCACTTTGTGAAACGATTCAATGTCAAAGAAGATAATTTCAAAAGGACCTTAAAAAGCTAAAAATTAAAATTATTAGTTAATTGGATCCAAATAAGAAAATGTATTCTACCAAAAAAAATTAACAAAATATATTCCAAACGGACCTTGGTTGCGCCCTAACTTAATTATTGTTTCCAAAAAGAAAATAACAAAAGTTCTTAGATGAAGTGGTAAATAACAAAAGTTATTTGTTGATTAGAGGTTTTTTTTTTTTCATTTAAAGATATTTTCTACTTTAAAAATAATCAGAAAATAATGTCTATTTTTTTTTTTTTTACATTTCTCTAATATAATACTAAAATTCTCTTCTTTTTTTTCTTTCAAATCTGTCTTTTTTTTTCTCTCTCTTTTCAACTTTTGTTTCTCAACCAAATTTCCGTCAAGGCCGTATATGAGGCAGAGGGAAAAGTACAACCGTTCTAGGCCTCAAAAAATAAATAAAAAATTTGGGCCCCAATTTTTTTAGGGGTCTATTAGGCCCTACCAAAATTACTTAGTTTTTTTTATCAAACTTGATGTTTATATGTATTTATTACTCTCTACGTTCCATAATACTTGACACAGTTGACCATATTACGCATACAAATGCATAATTTTGAGTTTAAATATCTTGAATAATATATTAAAAAAAAATTATGAAAATTTGATATTTTGAAAAGATGAATCTAATGACATCTTATATGATATTATTTATCTTTGTATATTAGTAGAAAAATATGATCAAAGTAATTTAGGTCAAAATTACACATTTTCAAATAGGACATCTATTGCGGGACGAAGGGAGTAGTTAGGTTTTAAATTGTAGGTTTGCCTTAGGCGACTAAAATCTCAGAAACGGCCCTGATTCCCATAGTGTTAAATAAGTTGTTTGACAAGTAGTAGCCATGTCCATATGAACAGTTGGAGAAGGAGAAACCTCATCATTATCGATCATGTATTAATGTTCCAGAAAGCAATATAGTGCTGGTAATTGGTTCAATACTGCACCAAACTACAACATGGCTGGTCGTTCTCACAGTAACGAAAAGAGTTAGCTGCCCCTCTTGGCATTTGCAGATTTAGGAACGAGCCCATATGGAGGTTGTACAACATTGGAATTATTGGGAACATGTCGAAAAAGGATGTGCATGTGGTGTTGGATTTGTTATCAGCATTTTGATCATTTCCCATTTAATAAAGAAAATGGACTTTAGCCATTAAATAATGACTCATGATATGTCCATACAGGCTCACACAAAATAAGGATGATGTAGGAAAGACGGGATTTATTCGCTTTGTTTAACATGCAAAATAATCTTAATTCCTACGTGTATAAATGTCTTTTTTTACCATTAGATTAATAAATAACTTTATATCTCATTTGATTTAATGGTAAAATTGATCAAATAGTAAAAAATAGCTTGTGTACGAAATAAGATTTGTGTTACTTGTGCATCATGTGATTGATCCAAAAACAAAATATAAGACACTTAATTGAAAAGTTTAAAAGTAACAAGGCTAACTAAAGTGATACTAAAAAAAAGAGAGATTTTAATTAGTTAATTTGGTCTTTAAAATATCACCCTCTCATTACTTTAATTCATAAACTATTATAATCAAGGTCTAGTAATATAGATTCCTAAACTATCTCCCATCACACTATCAATTTAGTCCCTAAATCATTTCCCCTCGGCTAACCATGTAGTTAAGATGAATGAAAATACATCAATTTAGTTTTGAAACTAAAAAAAAAAAACACACACACACATTAGCCTCTAAATGCTCAACTGATGGTTTGGTTAAATTCCTCATCTCTTCTCTAACTACTTCATTTTCAAATTACAGCATATTATGTTTTAGTCATAGTGGCTCTGTCATTGTGGCAACAACTTGATTTGTCATTCTGTGACTTGCTCCATCGTTTCAGCAATTTGAAAATGAAGTAGTTAAATAAGAGATAAGATATTTATCAAAAAATTGATCTTTTAGGGATTAATAAGTTTTTTTTTAGGAATAATAAATTGTTTTTTATAATAAATTAAAGACTTAATTGAACTACTAAATAGTTGATTGAGTGAATAATTAAAATTTTTTTAGTTAATTTTAATAAAATAATGTAGAGACTAAATCAATGAAGAATCATAGTTTTCTTTTTTTGGTGATGACTGAAGTTTGAATTCTGGACCTCACTTGTATTATGTATTGTCTTATCAATTGAGCTAACCTTACGATGATAGACAATGGTAGTTTAGTCACAAAGTTAAAGTTTATTCCAAATAAAACTTTTGATTAAATTAATCTTTTTGAGTATGAGGCGGCGTCCATGAATAAGAAACAATATGGTGCATGCCAGTTTATCTTGTGATCAGGCATCACAATTAAAATAATGATATATATTTTATTTTTTGAGCAAAAAATTAATGATATTACCTTTCCATTAGGATGATAATCTCCCAAATTAATTAGTCAAAAGTTTAATTATTTGAACCTACGTGCTTCCTTTTAGTACTATTTTTTTCAATATGTAATAAAGTGCACTCACTTTATCAATTGCTTCCATTTAAATATAATATGCTAATTGTTATGTTAGAATGTTTTTCCATCCTAAAATTTAAACCATTGACCAACAATGAATTGGTGTAACCAGTAAAGGAGTTGGATAAATGATTTCGGTCCCTTAAGTATGTGATGTTTCAGAAGTTCTACAATGAAGATTAATTATCATTAAGTGGTGGTGGAAACTCCGTACTAGTATTATGGTAACAGAAAAGAATTCAAGTTTAATTATTTGAAGTTTTTGGGAACCTACTCTTAGAAATTGTGGTCGAATTTAACACAACCCCACAAAACCGACTTATGAGATTAGGGTTTCTCCCACTTGCAAAGATATGTTCACTCCATATTCTGTCTGATGTAGGACTCTTTAACACACCCCTCACAACCAACACTATTGAGTTTGGTTCGTAGATATAAATAGTGGGTCATGATAGTATGTGGTCCAATGAATCTAAGAGATACTCTAATACCATCTTAAAAATCGTGATTGTGCACAACCCGGCCCATAAAACCTGCTTATTAGATGAGGTTTGCCCTCATTTATATAAACACGTTGAAACAGTATTTTGTCCAATGTTGAATTCTTCAACACATATGTGCTTTCTTATAATACCTTTTTTTTTCATATGCAAAAGCGCGGGTAGCACTCGGGTGACATTGGTCAATCACAATGTCACCCAACTCTATATGACATTGGTCAATTATATGTGACATTGTTATTGATCAATGTCACCCAACTCTATATCACACAAGTGTTACCCATAAACGCGCACACTTTATCAATTTACTATTATTTAAATATAATATGTTATTTATTCTGTTCGTATTTTTTTTCGTTTACCAGGATGCAAGCCATTGATCTTTAGCTCTTTTATTCCTTTACTAACTACTTCAACCAAGTGAGCCACTTTTAAAAAGAAATAAACCTACATTTTTAGGTACAAGAAAACAAACATTTTTTAGGTAAAGAAACAATCATGTTTAAAAACAATTGTTGGAGAGTCTCGAGAGCACCAAGAGCATCAATGAGTTAAACGTTCAAAACCACTAAGACGTCGAGTATATGGGTCCCTTATTTTATATATTTAACATGTCCTTCATTTTTAGACGATCTAAGACATAATCACTCATACTTAAAACAATTGTTTTTAGTCACTATTGTTATATGTGACCCAATTTAATAACATCAAGTAGTGTCATATGACCTGATAAATTGACATTTGAGACTAAAAACAACCATTTTTAAATTTGTTGGGACTAAATACAAATACAAATAATTGCACAGACTTAAACTAAAAACATTATAATTACGAGGACTAAAAGAATATTTACACCTATCATTTTCTAAAATACATTATATTGATAATATAATGAAACATATGTAAAATTAACTACATAATATGCAATTATTGAACCCAAAAACTATGGTAGAAATTGGCTATAATGATAATCAAATTATTAACTCGAACGATTAGTAAATTTTACTTAAGGGGAATCATTTGAGGGAATCAAATTCTAAAGAAAACAATATTCCAATAATATTCTTTAAGGATCTTAACTAAGTTTTTATTAAAATTTATGTATTCAATATATTGAAATCTGATATATGTGATATTTTTAAAATAATTTTTTAGTTTAAAATTCTTCAAGACATTCGTTAATAAAATTCTTATATATTATTCAAATAAATGAGGTTGCTCACGCACTTACACGTTAAACTATATTATTTGCTAGTCTTATTCTTTATTTTAATTTCTCTCGATATATTAACAATATCATTTTTAATAAAATGCTGGTTCCATCCATTTCCCCTTCCCTTTATTAATACCACACCGTACACATACACGGATTCTTGAAGGACTTTCTGAATCACCATAGAATTTTTCTAATTGGTTGACAAAAGAAATCAACTTTATCTTTCACACACATCCATATATTAAAGATAAAGCAAACAATACAATAGTTTAATTAGTGGCAGTTGATGCTTTTTAAGAGAAAAATTGTTTTATTATTTCAAGAATTTAATGTTGTTTGGGAGCTAGCTTTAGCTCTAGCTATGACGAAATTAAAGATCTATTTTATGCCAATAGGAAAAGTTGTATGCGATCTTTCCACGTTGAGAATAATTGACATCCAAAGTAAAGTACATATACATATATTGGACCAGGAAACTTAGCATTTTGTTTGATTTTTATACGAATATTATCTAACCCACATGCAAAAGGTAAATGCAACCAATGGAGTATTTCGTCTCTACAGCAAGGCTTTGGAACTGTCGATGTGATAATAAGGATTCCTTCACCTACGTACTACACGTTCTTCAATCCCACACTTTTTGACATTTCTACATAAATTTTCTAATGGTTGATTTTATTCATATGCCTAGACAGACCATCACACCAAGATTAGCTATATCTTTTTTTTTATGCACCAAAGGAATTAGCTAATTGAAAAAAAGATAAAGGGTACCTTATTTTATGTGCGACATAGATTATGAATAGTGATGTACAATATATTTGTTTTTTTCTTCTTAATTTCACTATTTTAAGTTTTTTTATATACAAAAGGAACTATTTTAAGAGCGTAAACATGATGTAGAATCGTTACAAGTAAGGTTTATTTGATTTATTTTCTGATTTGTCAATCCAACTTTTTTTCACAAGGGTAAATCGAAATCTTCAAGACTTGTGCTCTTGTCATTTAAAAAAAAATTATGTAATGAATTTCCGTTTGCATATTGATTATTGAAGGAAGTAAATATACCTTTGTTCCATTCCAAGGAATATGTGACATATTGAGAATGGAAGCAATAATAACAAAGACGCAGTGGGAGGGAGAGGTGGATAAATTATACTTCAGGAATCCAACTATCACATTAATTATTTTTTTTTATTATTGGCCACTTTATTTTTATTTTTTTGACTAAGCCACTTTTACTTTTTGTTTTTCTCTTCATTATATACACACTTTTTCATATGTTTATGCGTGTTTGTGAGGGAATTTTAAAAAACGAATAGTAGCATATGTAAGACGACTTGGGACAAGATGGGGTGACTAATTGTTCCATTTTATTCAACCTACCTTTCGTTATCTTTGTATTGACACTTTTATTATTTTCTGGGATATCATACAAAGGAAATCAATTTTTCTGTTTGCGGAATATGATAATGTAGGTTCCACTAGATTTAAAGGTTTTAAGGTGGTCCTTGCATGGGAGAGGTATTAGTTGTTTGATTCCACGAAATTGACACAATTCAAGTAAAACCTTTATTTTCTTCACAAAGTTACAGGTAATTAACTAGGTTCGCCTATTCTAAGAAGGTGTAATAATATTCTGTACTAAAAGAGGAGTTATATTTAGACTTTTTGTTAACTTTAAAGACCTAATGAGAGAAGACTTAGAAATTATTCCCGAAAAAATATGTCCTTTCAAAAAAATGTAAAAAATAATGGATTCCCTTCAAAAATAAATAATAATGGAATTTTTATGATAGAAATTCTTGAAGGGACCAAATATTAGTAAAAAAAAAATGTTTATATAACTATTAGAGGCACCGTATTATCTTGAAAGAAATTTTGACGATCTAAGGTTTTGAAGCCAATTTTCAGTAAAAAAACAAAAAAAAAAACAAATGGTCTTAAGGCACTTTTAATATGATGGATCGATTAATAACTATAAGGGTAAACCTTTTTTTAAAAGAAAGTGATCGAGGATAAGTGAAAATTTTTGTGCATGTTGCGTGGAGAGCATTGAATTCATTCTCTACACTTTTATTTTTCACACGATTTTTTTACTACTAATTAACTTGGTAAATGTCCCAGTCAAAAAAAAAAAAAAAAACTTGGTAAATATTGCACATTCTGTTACGCGGAGTTTGAGGATCATGAGAAATGAAGGTGGTTCCTATATTACTAGATTTGAATTACCTTCTTATTTTTAACCTAGTGTGTAAATTCACGTGAAAATTATGTTTTTGGCAAAAAAGATTAGAAGTGATGTTAGGTCTAAGGATGTAAATATTTACCAACATAGTTAGTGTCATGACTATCTTGACACAAAAAATGATAAATGGAATAAATACAAAATAAACATAATACTAGATTATAAACAAGGCAAGAGTACAATTTATCGAAATATTTTTGTTGAGAGGAGTTTATTGAAAATCAAAGTCGTTACAAACTGCTGTTTTTCAGCATATGGATTTAGAGAGACCATTTGAAGAGTATTGAGTACCTTAGGGCGTTATGGATTGTGGGAATCATGTGTACGTGTAACAGGTCGAAGGTAATTTACCGCCTGCAAAAGACTAAGATAGATTATTAAAAATTGTGGTTATATCTAATACAGTCCCACAATACCAGTTTTTGAGGTGATGTTTGTTCCCACTTACAAATATTTGTTCATAACATTTCTTATCAGATGTGTGAGTCTTAAAAAACACCATTCATATTTATGATTGAGCATCTGAAGCATAGATGTAAATAGCGGATAGTTAGATAGTAAAAATCGGATAACAGACAATTAAGTAAATCTTGAACGAGACTCTAATATCATTTCAAAATTCGTGATTGAGATTGATGTAACCTTATAAAAACTTGTTTCTAAGATAAAAATTAACTTTATTCATAAACATCTTTTCATGTCATCTTTTATTGAAGTGAACTCTTTAACAAATATGATTGAGCAATGAGAAATGAATTAAATTTTGACCGATATATTAGAGGAAAATATTAAATATTTACAAGACTTATATGTACTATAATTTATTTGTTACTGAAAAAATCAAAATTGTGCAGTTGTGCCCACTATGATTTGATGGGAGAACGTGAAAATGGTGTGCAGTGCAGGTATTATTGATGGCACTCCTATTTTGAATGTTGACCCGTAAGAAAATAAAATGAAAATGCCGTATAATTACATACATCTACACCAGATTTCCCGCATCCGTACTATAGGACAACCTTGTTGTTTAAGGCAGGCTGCCAGGCCAGCGGGGAAACCGTTTTGGCTCACGGGTCCCACTTCTTCGTGGGTCACGGGTTAGTCTTTATTGTTCCCACTCCTTCACATCGCACGTGTTACGATCCTTGACCCCATTCCCATTTCTCATTTTCCTACGTGGCATATTTTCCACTCAGCCACGTCGTGGCACAATGGCCAAGCGTCATTCGTCCAGTGACCATCATCGCTGTTCTTTTTCATTTTTTCTTTATTGATTTTCCACCATGATAATCACCATCGTAAAAATAAAACAATCTCTAATTTCCTCTTCTTCACTTGAAAACTACCCCGCTTGGAGGACACAAATCCTATTGATTAGTAAAACTTATCCAAATCCTAAACAAGTCTTAGAATGATGTTCCATAAAAAATAAAATAAAAAGTCTTAGAGTGATGTTTAATAAGAATTGAAATCGTGGCAACAAATATTTTTTAGAGGTTAATTATACATCGACAGTGTAAAATAATTTTACTCATACATTTAATGATGTATTGCATTGCAATATCAGTTAATAAAAATAACAATTTATATACTTTTATATTAATTAATTAATAACATGACTATATATCATTGAATATATGTAAAATAATTATACATTAACAATGCATATTAATTAAATTCTTTTTTTAAAATGGTAGATACATTTTAAAAAAATGAGACAATTTCACACCTCTTTATTGAGTGTCATTGGTCAAAGCAGATACAGTTTGGTTAATCTTTAAGTGTGGTATTTAATTTGCATGATTTCAGGTATGTTATTATTCATAAGTGGTTGGAGAAAAATATTATTGATGTCGATGAGGATATTATAGTCCATTTTTGGCCTTGTGTTATATGATATGGTGTGCTAGAAATAAGAAATATTTTGAGGGGACTGATGTTGATGTAGCTGCCACTGTTCAAAAGGCACAAAGATCTATTGTGAATTTTAAGCGTGCTAATACGGTGTTGACGGAGACACTGAGTGGACGTCCAATTTTGCCAATATCCGATGTTCATTGAACACCTCCTTTTAGTGGTTTCTATAAGTTTAATGTTGATGCAGTAGGTCCGATAGAGGGTGATAAGTGGGGTATTGGTGTTGTGCTGAGAGATGATGAAGGTGTTGTCGTTGGTGCTAGTTCCTGGCAAGTCTTTTGTTTACCAGATTCAGAGGTTGCAGAAGCTTTAGTTATGTGGAAGGGTTTATAATTTGTAAAAGACATGTTTTTTTTTAATCTTATAGCAGAATCAAATGCTTCTAATGTGATTTTAGCGTTGAATGCTCACCGACAATCTCCTAACTAAGTTAGCTCTATTATTCGAGATTGTTTTAGTTTTAAGGGTAGTTTTCGTAGTTTAATTTTTTTGCATGTTACACGTGAAACCAACCAAGCTGCTCATTATTTAGCTAAATATGCTCTTAAAAACTTAGATTGCATATGGATCGAAGAAACTCCACCTTATATTTATATAGTCTTGACATTTGATTTATTATCTATACCTTCGTTAATAAAATTGTTTTTAACATAAAAAAGATAAAGTGGTACATGCATTTTTTTTGAACAAATGGTACATGAATTGTAATTTAAATAAATTTTAAATTGACGTCATATAAATATCAAAATGACACAATTGCTTCTTAAAAGAAAAGATCAACGAAGTGTTTCAATACATATATTTTGTGCAATCACTATTATAAAATAAAATAAAATTAGATTTATTGGAAAATTGATATAGAAGTTTAGATTATTAAATTAAATTACAATGCACTCTGTGTTGACATGACAACCATATAGATTCTCATTGGATTGGATGAAAGTGTAAAAGTAGTGTATGCTTATTTAATTTGGGATCAAATCTGCATACATCATCGATTGATGTGAACTGAACAAACACCTAAAAGGTCTGATTTCTATTGGCCCAAACTAATCAGTTTCAATGGCACATTTCGGTTAAGTATTATCTACACACCTCCCTCCGCGGGGGAGGGTGTTCGAAGCACTTCAGGAGAACCATACAAACCGAATGATAAATTTTTTCCACATGTCGCGAATATTGCTCAACGGTTAGGATTTCCACTATTTCGTAACCATCGAGTGTCACAATATGCTCTACAACGACTCATGCACTTCACACTATATAAAGAGACTATACACAATTCTCAAAGGTACAATTCATTCAAACCCATTTAAAGCTTTTAATGAATTTGAACGTTGAAGTGTCTACGTGTACACATCTCTTGTGCTTTCAAAAGCTCATAAAACACAACAGAATAACACTAGACGTCTCTTCTCTAATCAGGTAGGATCACATACATTTAATAATGTGTTAAAGGGTTTAAAAAAGCACTCCCTTCTATCTTTATTATAAGAATCATTTGATATTTTAGATACATTAAATAATAAATGTACTATTTCGTTAAAATTAAAGATTAAATACATCTTTTATATAATAAAATTATATTCATTAAATAATTAACGTATCTCGTTATAATTATAAGTTAGATGTATTATTTACACAATAAATCTAAAAAATCAATTGTTTATTATAATAACGCGTATTGTGGTATATGTTTTGTCTATTTTTTTTTTTTGTTAATATTCTTTTTTTGGTAGTGATAGGATTTGTGTATTAAACGTGTGTGCACATTATCAAAGGTTTACCAATTAAAGTCTTAAACTAAAAGTAAAAGTTTATAGATACTAGGTAGATTTCTCTCTATCCAAGGATGTCATGAGTTTTGACTTATTCTACCCTCTAAAGTAGAGCCAAAAAGCCTTAAATAAACGAGACTTATTCACTGCTCTGCCTGATTCCCGACTCATCTGCCAGCCCAAGTGCATGCTTTGTTATTAGCACTCCATTATATATACTCCTTTTTTCTTAATTAAGAAACCCATTTTGTTTTCCCATTCATATTCTCTTCTCTTTTCTTTTGTATAATAACAAGCAACCAAACTCTCATATTCATAAAATCTCACTCATTCTTCTCAATTCTCATGGCAGTTGAACCTCCTCACATGAATTTCTTCTCTCCACAGTCACAAATCAATCACAGGTAATATATAACTTATCACTTGTAACACTTTTCTTTACCTTCAATTTTCTTATATATATCTTTACTCTGTTTCTTCTTCTTCAGAGATATAACCAAATTCAATCAACAATTCTATAATAATGGTGCTATTCACATGCCTATGTCTTCAACAATCCATGAATCGTTCTTTCCTTTTCATCAACCATCTTTATGTGAACCAAAAGCTGATAGTACTGTCACCTATCACATCCCTGATTCAAGGAAACGTTTCAGAGACTCCACTCAAGAATCATACACTCTTCAAATTCCTCAGAAAAATATCAAACTCTCATCTCAACCTTCCTTTGTTGATCAGAATCTTTTCTATCATCTCCAAAATCAACAATCGGAAATCGATCTCTTCATTGCTCAACATGTAAGTAATTAATTCATCTTTCACTTTGTTCAAGAAAAAAGAAACTGTTCAAAGGAAGTTACAGATTTTGTTATTATGGTTAATTAATTTTTGTTGATTAACAGACAGAGAAAGTGAGAATGGAGATAGAAGAACAAAGAATGAAACAATCAAGAATGCTACAAGCGGCAATCCAAGAAGCAGTAACAAAGAAACTGAAGCAAAAAGAAGAAGAGATTCAACGAATGGAGAAACAAAATCTAATGCTTCAAGAAAAAGCGAAAACACTGATTATGGAGAATCAGATTTGGAGAGAAATGGCGCTGACAAACGAATCTTCTGTAAACACGTTACGTAACGAATTAGAACAAGTTCTAGCACATGTTGAGAATCACCGTAACGATGAAGATGCGGCGTCGAGTTGTGGAAGTAACCACCATGTCAAGGAGGAGGAAGAAGCGTCATCAGCGGTGGTTGGGAAGTTGTGCAGCGGCTGTGGGGTAAGGGAGTCAGTAGTGCTGTTACTGCCATGTAGGCATTTGTGTTTGTGTACAATGTGTGGGACCCACATTCGTAATTGTCCTCTTTGTTTCTCTGGAATTAATGCTAGTGTTCATGTAAATTTTTCTTAGAAGTAACATTCATTGTGAATTTTGAACCGTATACTTTAAATTTGAATTTGATATTGATTTTTAGTGCTTTTTAATGTGTTTCATGCATGCCGTAATTTTCTCATCGATATACTTTCATTATTTGAAACCGTCATTAACTTTATTCCGGACGTGTAGATTAAGTGAGTGTAAAAAGATTTTATTTAGAGGAGAAAGTGTAAAAGATATAGGAGGGACGCACGATTCAAAATTAAAGATTAGGTTAATTATTTGTTATTTAGTCAAAAATAACAAATAATATTTTTTTTAGAGTTACTATTAGTAACCTTTTTATTCACGGAACAAACGGATTAGCAGAAAAAATTGAAATTAGATTTAATTAGTGGTACTATTAGTAACCGTTTTTGGTGACGGTAGCTGTCTATTAGGTAAACATCATTCAAAATTAAAGATTAGCATAGTTACTTGTTTATAAAACGGATTAGCGTAAACAATAACAATGTAGTGGAAAATTACTTGTTTAAAAAACGGATTAGCATTAATACGATTAATTCGGGACGCCACCTTTAGATTTTTTCGTCCATATACTTTAATTTTTTAAAATAAAATTGACGGGCTTATCTTTTGAATCTTTTGTTTTTGTTTTGAGAGGTCTTATTAATTGAATCTTACTACCATTTATTGTGAATTGTGAACCATTCAGATTTGATTTCAATGTGAGTTTTAGTTCTTTTTAACGTGATTCACATGCATGGCTTAATTTTCTGAACTATATTTGCTTATTTGCAACCGTCGATTGCTTTAATTCCAGACGTGACGATCAGAAAAGCGTAAGCGAACATAATTCAAAATTTAAGATTAGGATAATTATTCGTCAAAGAAACGGATTAGCATCTTTTTTTACCGAACAAATGGGTTAATCGTGTTTATTACTACTATTAGATTTTTTTCATATGCGAATTTTTACAATTTGTTGTCATTTATATTCTTTAACTTTTTTACTTATTCGAATTCAAATTGTTTTAAAAAGAAGGCTTAATTACACTTTTGGTCCTCGTGTTTTGGCCAACTCACGAAACTGGTCCTGCCCTTTTAAAACAGAACAAAATTGTCCTTCAATTATTATTTTTGATTATTATTTTTGTTGCATTTTTCGTCCTACCCCCCATTTTATTCTCAAAAAACGTAGAGAAAAAACAGTTTTAGACCTACCCTTTATGCTCGACCATGAAATAAACAAGGAATAAAGCATCTGAGTACAAAGAATCAACTTTATCCAACACACTAACCAAAAAAACCCTAATTTCTAAGATATGTTTCAAATTAGGTTTTCTTTTGTTAATGTGCTGAATAGAGTTGATTCCTTGTACCCACATGCTTTATTCCTTGTTGATTTCATG
>Ga0099826_10001394_pt1 | contig 14401 bp, 8 predicted proteins | sample Mtrugardesep15_FD_76830 | JGI IMG/M metagenome (GOLD analysis project Ga0099826, IMG submission 76830) | Root nodule microbial communities of legume samples collected from California, USA - M. trunc garden sep15 | ecosystem: Host-associated > Plants > Roots > Nodule | place: USA: California... | reverse complement strand
GCTTTTCTTCATCCGAAACTATACTTCGTTCGACCTTTTTCAAGGTTATTGAGCAACCTAGAGGTCTATAGAGCAACTTTCATTAAAAAAAATGTTGTTTTTGAATTAGGTAAGAGTAGGCTCATTCATAAATCCTACCCTCTAGCTCTGATTCAAGAAGTTTTTATTCATCTCTTCTTCGTGCACATTTATCTACTAGAATGCAAAGAACTCTACATCTTTATCTTTGTTAATTGTTAATAATATTTTACTTTTGGCTTGCTAAGGACTTCTGCTGGCATATTTTTGTGTTTTTTGTTGATTGTAAGTGGTCATTTACTTGTTTTTTTTTTTCATGTACAATGATTGATTGTGAAAAGTGTTTCATCTCTGATTTGATTAACGAATAGATAAACCTTATTGAAATCTAACGTATAAGATAAAATTAGTTTAAAAACAATTATTATCTCTCTAGTTTTCCCACTGTCCGGGGACTGGGAGTTACTAACTGACAAGTTTCCAACAAAAATGATAAGATGCAGAACGTTGGGAATCACTTCACCAATACTATAGACATACGATTATATAGTGCAGCTACACAAAATCAACATGTTTGGATGGACGTTAGAGAAGGTTTTCTTACATCTTAACGTCAACTTAAGTTAATTTTATAGTGCACAAGTGAGATATGTCTTACATTATGTACAACCTAATTTCTATCTTTGGTTAAATATATCTCGCCATTATATTAAATAAAATATGATATGACTTGTCGATCAAATAGTGAAATAGCACCTGTACATGGTACAGCACAATTTTTGCTTATGCATATTAGACAAAACCATCAAATCAATGTCATCAATATAAAAGTAACAAATTGTAGAGTTGTCTAAATTCTAATTGTGCAGTATTGTCTTTGTTTTATTAGTCTCCCAAATAAACAATTAACACTAGTTTTTACTTAGACACAAGTTAAGGGGAATGTATAGTCTTAATTGTTTTTCTCGCATGTGTTATCAATCTCATCATTAAATGAAAAAAGATGAGATGCGTTATTTAATCTAAAAATTGAAAGTAAAAAAGTTGAATAGTGAGATTAAAAACACATGAGATTTTTTTTTTTTTTTTAAAAATCCATTCCCGACAGTAAGAGCCTTTTTTTCAATAGAAAAAAACACGCAAGTAAAACTTATTTCATACACCGCCACTTAAAAAATCACGTTGCTGGCCGAAAATTATTTGCTTTAAATAAATAAAGATTTACTAAACTTTAATCGAAAGAAAAATCAAAATTTAGCATATTTATTAAAAAAAGAAAAACATGTTTACAACAATTACAAAGCATGCATACACAAAAGGGACAATGTAATCGTTCACACATTCTGAATAAACAATCTGGATGAAGTTACTCAAACTTTATCCTGCCACATTTGATGGGAACACTTTCTGGATAAAATCCAGGAAGCGGCGCGAGTAGAATGTAGGATCCACCGCCGATATAGATAACGAATCAAACTGAAGTGATTTATACGCATGTTCAATCTTCTTAGTCATGTTGTAGTCTTGCAATATGTCAATGATACCCAGGTATAGTACAACGTCATAAGCCTCGTGGAACATTTGAGTTTCCTCTTTTCCTGGTATCTGCTCTGCCCTTGCTGGCAAGTTCACACCTAGCTGGATTTGTAGTCTGCATAACGAGTTGACAATGAAGAAAAACCCTCAGTCTACAATATTCTAACTATCTAATGGTGCACTAAAGGAAGAACTTTGTCTTAATCAAAATAATCCCAAGTGAAATGGCTAGATTATTTGTTTCAATTCAGAAAACAATTTCTGTTTTGATTTCTTAGTTTCACTTTTATTTGTCCCCTGTTTTCATTATGTTTACTGTTTTAACAAAATACGGGAAAACAAAATTGTTTTCACTATTTTCTGTACAATCTATGAAAGTAGGAAAGGAAAAAAAAAAAAAAACATTTTCTCAAACCAGACAATGTAACATAAATGATGGAGGTATAAGATCCATTACAATTCAATCACCAAGACACTGTTAGGAATGATTTGCAACTATTTTAATTTGTAACTAGTAAAGATCCGTGGAAAAGAATGGCAGGACACTGATGTGAGAAATCTGCCATGTGTGATTAAAGGAAAACTTTTCTTAGATCAGATGGATAGAGTACATTATATTTTCTTCAGCTTGAAATTCAACTATTCGCTTCCAGCATTTAAAATAAAATTTAACACATACGATAACGATTAAGAGATATTAACAAGAATTCTTTTCATGCAGAAGCGTGGTGCAATCATTGGCAATGACTAGATCATCTGTCAATCACACAACACACATTTAAAAGTAGGAGTGCAACTAGTGTTAGGAGTCAGAGGATGTTGATAGAAGACGAGTAAATATCGAGAGCTTGAACGACAAAAATCTATAGAGATTTCGTTCTAAAAAAGATGAATGAGATACATTGCAAGAGTACTATTCTGCAATCTAACTGATAGCACCCTAGCAGAACATAAACTACTCTCCCAACAACTGGAGTATTGCACCAAAAGCCAGACACAGCCGCCCATATTTTATGAACATAAAAGTGATTATGAATTTGTAAGTGCTGTGATCACACTAATAATTGGATAGCTGGAGTACTACGATAAAAGTAATAAATCATAAAACACAACCATTAAACTCATGAAGAATTACCTTGCAGTACCGGGTAGAAGAAGATCCACCTCCTCATCACCAGCAGCTGAAGCTCGCAATCGGCTACCTCTAACATGTGACCCGACAACAACACTACCATCGTCTGCTCCCCGAGGGACCAGAACAAGACCTTGAGGATAGTTATATACTTCATCCTCTAGAGGGTCTGCAGTTGATTATTGAAGTTTTCAAAACTAATCAGTTCCATGATTATAGTGCTAGAAGAAAATGCAAGAATACAAGTCATTGCTGAAACTTCAAAAATAATGATAGACCAAATTATAGATAACTGGATAAGCCCATAAGAATTTCTAAAATGATGTGGTCCATATCATCATATAATTGTAAAACTCTGATTGGATGTTAACCAACTGAATACTCAATTCAAGAGCTCATTTGCCAGTTTCAGTTAGAAAAACAACCAAATATAAAACAAATCCAGCAAAGGACCTGGCTATCCTTTTGGACCATCCAAGTCCATGCCAGATTTTACAACATTGCTCCTAAAAATGGCTCCTAACATTTTTCAAGTAGGAGTCTAAACTTAAGCCATTATATCCATCTCATGTTAATAAAAATCAGCACATATCATTGATAATAAAATGCTTTTGTGAAAATGGCCAGACGGGCATTAGTTAGTTTATGATGTGAAAGAGGTTTTCTGAAATACCCCTTCATCGATCTTATCATCTACACTACCTAATAATACCAAAATAAGCAGTGTTTATATCATCTGCTGATCACACAGTGTCATATCTCTCATTTACAGATCATTAGTTTTGTACTGATGATATATGCCAAATTTAGGTAAAACACACAATAGTATTTTTGCCGGAAATAAATGTCAATCACATAAAGGACAATTACTAAACATTAGCTTTCTCAATAATAATACGTACCTTCCTCTGCAAGCATTGCCAAACCATCTGAACTTATACTATGGTTGAAGGACACGGGAGGACGCAGCTGCTGGGGAGCTCGATAATGAACACCTAGAAGAAGACTATAGTCCATTATGTGCTGTTCCTCCAAGAACTTGCTGTCAGTCTCAATCTGCCTGCACAAAAGTATGAGTAAAAGGTCAAATGCATGTTTTGAAGTTGAGCATTGCAGGAATATACAATCGTGAAAATTTGCTACTCATCAGAAAAATGTTTGAAATTCAAACAAACACCAATGGGTTAGATGGACATTAGTCCTTCAAATATTTTACATGTTCATTGTATACAGTATAAAATAATGTGATGAGAATTATGCTGCATTACCTCAAAACTTTACAAATTTAATAATATACAATATACATACCTATTTTTATTTGCATTGTTCTAAATTATTTTGTTGGAGGGTAATTTGTCTTCCTCCTCTTTGTGTTCTTAGGAATAAAATATTTTCTTACATACATCAAGAACAAAATGGAAATACATGATTTAAGAAAGTATTTAGTAAATGCCCCTTACTTTAATAAAGACTCCCGCCAAGACGGTTCCAAGTAAAAGCAGTAGTTCAAATCCAAATCTTTAAGCGTGGTATTCTCATCAATTTCTATCTTGTCGGAAGAACGTCCAAGGGATGAACCTTTTAAATCGAATCTCCTATGGATCCTCAATTCTGTGCAGAACATATTTCCCATTACAACAAAGCGGAACTGCAAGATAGAAAATCATATATAAATGTTCGTCTCCAAATTAAAGAAAATAATTTTTTTGTTTGGCATGAAAGATGTAAAAATGATAGGTTCAAATACTTGATGTCGTACATATGCTTTATAAAATTTATCATTATTTTGATTTTTCTGATTTGCATGAATTAAGGTGCAAGTCGCATTAGTAATTGATAAATAATCAAGAAAATGACCCAGTTGCAGATAAATAAGCATTACCTTTTGACCACTTGAAGGTATAATCCTGTGCAGACCAAAAAATTTTGTAACGAGTGTATTCTCATATGACTTCACATGATGATGATAATCTGGAAGCATTCTTAGAAGAACCTACATTTCAGATTATGGTCACTACATTTTCTATTTTACATAAAAAAATAAAAAGTAGACAAGAACATGTGAACACTAGAATATCATTACTAAACATATGCACCACAAGTTTATTCAACAAATATGACCTAAAAGCTCAATTTTCTATTCTAGATTTTTGGACTGAAAAAGTAGTTTTATCAAAGAGAAAAGAGAAATAGAAAAACATAGATTATCATTCAAGTTAATGAGGCAGACAATATTAAACTGACGACAACCTTTCTCTGTCTATGAAAAACTGCATTTAAGTAAATGAAGCAGGCTCGTAACTTATGTCTGAATGATGGTAAGTTATTTATATGTCTGATTATTGTAATTACTATTTAATGTTATGCTTAATATATTTATGAAGTTTGTTTAACATTTGACTTGACGACATTCTGAGCACAATGATGTCATCAGCCCTTTTTGCAAGTATGTCATTGATAACCAAGGACCATGAAGAAAACACCAAGGTAAAATGAAATATGGAACAGAACCAGTTGAAAACAAGCCTCCAATGAAGTCTATATTTCAATATCTGCAACAAGTGCTAATGAACACGAACTACGTAAAATAAACACACCTTTACTTCTGATCTTCTCAGTGTCTTGATCATGAAACGATCATCCTGAGACAGGAAAAAGACACTACCACTTTTCCCTGGAGACGATAGTTCTCTCAAAGCATCATTTCCACAAATGGACATCATATAGTCTGCAGCATCAATCTTGAACAACTCTCTCAAATTTCTGCAAAAGGTCACAAGGTCATATATAAAAAAAAGCATATGAAAGGTGAGAAAGAAATAGAAGAGAGCAAAACAGAGGCCGCAATAGTGCTTCCTTGCCATGTATACATAAACAATTGTAAAAAGTGAACGGTCAATTTCCAAATCTACTTTATTTCTTTTTCTTTTTGCAATATTATGAAGTTCACACATCAACATCATACGTTAGAGGTATTTGTGTTGTTGAAGCAAGGATTCAACATGAAATCCACATGGCTTAATAAACAATTACACAATTAAGAGTCAGTTTTGAATAATTATTCCATACTTGTATTCACCTGAAGTTGTCAAATAGGCATTGCAGTTTGAAATGGATATTCAAAATCAGATGTACAAAATTTATTGTGTGCGCATCTGTTTTTCCTATTTCTAATATCAGAACACAAAGGAAAATTATAGAAACAATATGGTAGATTAAAATTCAGTAGTTACTTTAAGAGGAAAAAAATTATATTCAGATGATCATAGAACTAATCATATAGCCTGATGCTGTCAACCATTCCATAAGAGTGGCATGTAGTGATTTAATGAAGCAAGGATTGGTTTAAAATGCATGCCTACTGAGTCGATGAATGAAGCAACGGTCAGATAAAGAAACAGTATGCCTAAAAAAGTTTCAACTAACCTGAACACCATAGGGCAGTAATCTTTCCATTTAAAATCCTCCGACTGATGAGGAGGTGTCAATTGAGAACCTTCTTTAGGAAAATTCATCCAAAAGCTTGCTTTGGCACCAAAATCTGATGCTCGAACTTCTCGTCTCTGTATGGGGGTAATCTTTCCCACAGTATACCTAGACATTTGAAGCCCATTTTTATGTTAACTTACAGAAAACCATGCAAAGGCAAATATTGATATTCCGGAATAACTTAATTTCTTCTAAAGTTCGGTACGTCTGGTTCTTTCATTGTATATGGTTGCCTCATGTCATTAATAGGATTAAGGAATCCAGAAAACCTGTGTTAGTTCTACCATAAAAATTGTGAAATACACAAGAGAAGCAAATAGTATTTATTTGCTTAAGGCAAAGCATCTTCCGGTTGCTATGTGATTCCCAATAGGATATGAAACGGAACATCTTTCTTTTTTGCGCAAAAGGTATAAAATGAATCATTGATATAAAAAAGTATAAAACAGTTTTCAAAGAAAAAAAAAAAAAGTATAATACAATTTAGCACTCAACCATACGGACTGATATTCAAAGCGGGCTTGATTTTGATGATTAAATAACTTGAATTGTTAATGGTTAATTTTTTTATAACTGATATATTTTATTCGAGCTTCCTTGTTTGTGATTTTCCCATTTTCAATAACCACATTTCTTTTCTGTGGATAAAATACAAATATAGGGGTAATCCACGTTGTTGCAATTTAGTGATTTCGAAGCAAAATATAGCTCAAAGGATAATAATCTGAAAATTGAAAACCTAAAACCTCAATCTCTTTAAGTGACGGTACATCCCTTCTATTCTTTACAGTTGGTATCAGGGAAAAATAAAAGATGTTTCCGAACATAAAAACTGTCTGATAATGTGATCAGTGAAAAGATGTACACAACCATATGAAAATTCCTATAAGAAAATTATGACCTCCTTCTAACATGAATTCATAACAATAAAATATTTTTTTTTTAAAAAAATAAAAATTCTAGAAAGCAAAATCATGTAGCAGTAGCACCGTTATAAATGAAAACAACTAAAGCAGCTTGATTGTGCAAAAAGTCAAGATAGTATCTTTTACCTTATTCCGAGCTGCAAACTAAGCATCAGATCATAACTCCTGTGGCCTTTAATAATTTGTTCACCAGGCCTTTTGATATCTTTGGCAATTTTTTTTTTAAGCTGCTTTGCTCTTCTAGTAAGTGATGCAAAACTATTATTTAAGACTACCTCACTTATTAATACCCCTTGCATATATTCACGTTCCAAAATGGGGATCTTTTCATCAACCTCTTTATTTCCACCGGCGAAGACTGAATCCGTTGAAGCAAATTGTGAATCATGACCAATCACTTTCTCAATAGCTACCTCTAAACTCCACCGCCTTTCAAGAGAAACATTTTTGCTGCGAGATTGATCCAGATTTAACAGGTTTCCTGTGCCAGATGGAACACCACTTGTTCTCCGGTTCTCACCAACTCTGGCATTTCCCATATCAACCGAAGCAGTGTTATGAATATGCACCTGTTTCTGTTTTCTCAAATCTGGTAATAGCCCTCTTTTTCTCAATGCATTGAGATATACTTCTTGTGCAGATGGCAGACAGCTTCCTTTTGGATAAAAGGTCCCTTTGCCATCTTTAAGACCCCGTGTCCATGTCCCAACATAGCACCCCCCATCACCCCAAGTATATGCGCCAAGACCATGCATCATGCCATTTAACCAGCTTCCTTCAAACGAGTCTCCACTTACCCAGGTAAGGGTTCCTTTGCCTGACATTGTCCCACCTTTCATATTTCCCAAATATACATTTCCATTAGCCCAGGTATACTTGCCTGGCCCCTCAGGATTTCCTTGGATCCAAGAGCCTTCAAATATATCTCCATTTGGATAAACTTGATAACCTAGGCCATGTTTGAGATTGAACCGCCAGCGACCTTTGTAACTCAGATTTTCTGGGCCAATATATGATCCTGTACCGTGGATATAGCCACCGGAGAATTCACCTTCATACAACACACCAGAAGGCCATTGTATTTTCCCATATCCATTTCTCATCCCCCGTCTCCACTCACCATCATATACACAACCATCTGACCATACATACTTACCCTGACCCTCTGGAACGTTGCCAAGAAGGGATCCAGAATATGACTCGCCATTAGGAAGAGAGAGTTCCCCAACTCTAAAACCAGCAATTTCAGTGGAATGACCAGCTTCTCCGTTTGTCAATATAGATATAGGGTCTGTGTTAGAAAAGATAGCAAGAGATTGTGTTCGATCCAAACTACCAACTGTGGCCACAGAGCCAGACATGCATAATGATCAAAAGGAAAATTCCTTATAGAATTATAACTATCCCGGATTCTCAACAGCTACAAGATAAGAATGGTTGCAGATGGGAAATCTTACCAAGAGATTGACCCTTGAAACTCTGTCCTTTTGGCTACAAAAGAAAAGTCAAAAAAATGAAACAAATCAGAAATTTGTCACTATACAAAACATAAGACATCCCATTCATATCATTAATTAAAAAAAAAGGCATAAACAAAGATGATAGGAGAATAAGTGGGCTTCATAGACTAAATTACGGCTGTTCGCGGGTCAGTTTGGTTCGGTTTGACTAAATCGATTGCCATCAAAAGCGCATGGCTTGGGTTGGGTTGGATTTACATGTTTTTGTATGAAATTTGAACCAAAACAAGCCGATTGTAAATATGATAGACCACAACATCTATGAAGCACAGATACGGACACAGACATCGGACGCGACACAAACACTGACACGCCGACACCGCTAATAATTTGAGAAAATCACATAATTCAGTGTAATTATATGTGTCGGTGTCGAATGCGACACGTGTCCGTGCTTCATAGCACAACATACATATGTGAAAATCAAGAAATTACACAGACACCACCATAACTAAAAGAAATTGAAATTTCAAAAGAAATAACCAAATCAATAAAAATGATAAGAACCAAAAGGAGAAAAACAATATAATCATACACAAAATGGAAGGAGAGAAGCTTGACTAGATTTCCATAAACCTGAAAGTCTTTATATTGAACAACTTATAACATTAATATATGAAAGATCACTTTATGTAATAAACAATTGCAAGTAAAGCAATATACAGTATATAAAAAACAGAGTAGTCGGTTAAGAAATCATAAAAAATTACAGAAATATCAACAAAGGGAAAAATAATTGAAAAATTAAAATTGTCTCCGTCTTGATTGAAACAAACAAAACTTGAAACATTATTGCATAGTGAAACAATAATTGCCAGCTCAATTTCATCGCCCATAACACAAAAATTCCTAAACTCATACTTCAACCAAACAGTTTCTGAAAAATTGCATTTATTACATTACATTTCAATTTTCAAATCACACAAAATTGATTCCTTCCGCAGCGTTGATTGCAAGTTTGCAACTAACTTTTGAACGGGTCAAAATTGATTTTACCTCTAGAATTGATTCTAATTTCTGTAGCTTTTGATTTTAGAATTGATTCTTAAAGTCGAATTTATTGTTCGACTTGGAAACATAAATCACTTTCTCGTCAACTAACTTTTTGTCAGAATCAATCAATTTTACAGAATCAATTCACTCGAAAGCGAAAGCAGACACATGCAATATCATTATGATAAGCTATTGCACATTATTCAAGATGAAGATATGAATATGAATATGAATATTTAGAGAGAGAGGAGAGAGAACCTTGAATTGAAAGTTGAAAGAAAGAATGAGAATAAAGTCAAGTGTTGTAGGTGGTAAATAAATCAAAGTCTCAACGCTCTTTGCTTGCTGGCTATAGACTAAGCTTGTTTTCAACTACTCTCCAAATTTCTCTACTCGTTTTCCAACGAGTTTCGTTTCGTTTTGTCTTCTAATCGGATCTTAAACTTGTTCTTTGTCTTTTATTACGCTCAAAGATTGAAGAAGATGATGATTGTGAGATGATCTTTATTCCAATTTCAAGCAACATTTTTCTACTAATAAATTAATAATTGTGTATAAGAACAACAACAAGATATTATTAATAATATTGCTCCTAAAAATATTACAAAAATACACTATGAATTTTTTTAGGGAAAAAAATACACTATGAATTGATATTGGGTTATTGGGTGGACCTATCAAATTTGAGCAAATTACAAAAGTACTTTCCACCCCGTAATTTGAGTAAATGTCGGTTTATCCTCCTCTAATTTGAGCAAATTTCGATTTACCTCATGTTATATCATTGATTTTGTACACTCAAACTCCATGAAGGGGAAAAACCAAAAATTTCAAATTACAAAGATGTAATCCAAACAAAAAAATTTACAAGGGAAGAACCGGAAATGACATATATTATAGGGGGTAAAACACTATTAACACTTTTTTTTTGATTTTATGGTCAAGTGTCGGAGCAATCCGATCAAATAGCCTGGATATCAGTTTTTTTACTGGGAACATCTAATAACGACTTAAAACATAATTATGAGAGTTAGAAAGATTAATATGGTCTTTAAAAAAACTATTCATGTTACAAGTATGTTCAGAATTTGTGTTGATACAGTTCGGATTATATAATCCGAACTATTTTTTCCTTGAATAAGGGTGTTTATGGGGTGTTCGGATTCTATAATCCGAAAAAAGCAATGAATTAGTGCGCCCTATTTTTTGGGGTTTTCGGATTATAAAATCCAAATTGGATGAAAAACTCATTTTTTTTCACCCCATAACAAAGGAAAAACTTAGTTCGGATTCTAAAATCCTAAAATCACATGGACATTTTTGGAAAATTTATAGGGCGTGTGAGAACCTCATAGGGTGAAAAAAGTAACAGTCTAAAAATTTAGAGTGAGGACCAATTTGGTTCAGACAATTCTCTCGTGTCTAATTTAGTCCACTAATATCGAATTAGTCCATGACAATTTAATTTTTCTCTTATAATAAGTTGAGATTTCGGTGTCGGATATGACTCGGTTAGGGTGAGTGGAGGGTGGGGGAGCTTGGCGGTGGAGGAGGAGGTTGAGGGCGTGGGAGGAGAAACTTTTAGTAGAATGTCAGTTACTGCTTTTTAATGTGTCTTTGTAGGTTCATTGTTCAAACCGTTGATTATGGTTACCAGATTCTTCTACTGCTATTCTTTTTCATTGGAATCGATAAATAAAACATGCGTAAATATTAAGAAATGCAATTCTCTATCGTAGATGTTCTAACAACTAGTCTTTTTAAAAGTAAAAACTCATGTTTTCCTCGTCATCATGCTTGAGGCGATGACATAATTTATATCATTTTCATAAAAAAAACAAGAAAAAGTTAATGTAAATTGAGTTTTAAGTCACATTTTTCTTTTTCTATCATTAATCAATATTAAATAAATAATTGTCTCATTTATGAAGATGATGAAAAATACCCCAAATTTACACTTTCAAATCATAAATGATAATAATTATAAACATATTTATTATGTTGGGACGCTAATTTAAAATAGACTTAAGGTTATTCTAACTTGTGTCTTAAAGGTGTAGGTTGCACAAGTTAAAGAACTAAAAAAAGAAAAGTAAATAAATTTTGTATTGAAAATATAAATAATTAATATTAACACCATTAAATGCACAAATTTTTAAAAAATAAAATAAATTCTATTTTGGTTTTTTAATTTGTATCATAAGAACACAAGTTAACATTTATCATAAATTATATATTTTATGTGCATTTAATATGTGTGAATTTACATTTAGATTATTTGAGACTATGGCACTTTAAAAAAAAGGAAAATGTTATTTCTCTAGAAAAATAGAATCAAGAATTTTTCAAGACACAGTTGGTAAGTTTTAATTGCATGATTTATTTGTTCACTTCTTATTTTTCAGCCACACCTCCTTAGATTGTGGCAAATAGTTAATTGTGGTTGAGTGCTCTTTATTCTTGAAGAATTCTTGATGTTATTTTTCTAGAGATATAATATTGTTCTAAAAAAAATATGCATCCATCATCTTTGTTTTAAATATCCCCTAAAAAACAATTTTTTAATATCAATAAACAATAAATCACCTATCAATCACAATGGTCCATTTTGTCAAAAAAGAAAAAGAAAAATCACAATCCACATTAAAATTTGCCATATGCCACCATACATATCCTATATTCCTATGGTTACTTCAAAAAAATATCCTATTATCCTATGGAGTAGCAAGCGCGGCTGTTGGGACAATGGTAAGTGGAGATTAGTCCGTCGTGTTAAATTAAATCCAATAATTAATAAATAATGGTGTTATTATTCCCAAACAAAGCATGTTCAAACAAATAGTGTCTCCCAAGTCCTAACTATATTCTAAAGAAATAACCATTGGATTTGGTCCCCCTAAACTCATAAATTGATTCCAATTTAACTAGTACGAACTAGTCTACCTTCCCATGATATCATACTGTACGTCTATATAAAATTTCCTTCTTTTTTCTATTTATTGTTACGTCATTATATTTTTTATTTAAAACATTAAAAAATGGGTGTAAAGACTAGTATACGTTCTGTTTGTTTGTCCAATGCAAAGTTGTTTATAAGGTAGTTAAATAGCATGTTAACTCATTTTGAGAGGACCGTAAAAATTGTAGATGTAAGCTCGGTTTTGGGTGAAATCATAATTAAGAATGATTTTACAAATAGTTAACTTATATAAACTTTGCTTGAAATCAAGTAGAATTTGGTATATAGGAAGAAATCATCTCGATTTTATTCGAATTTATTTGATTTTGAAGAAATTAACTATTATTTTTTGGATAGTTTTAACCTTTATAATATTATCAAACTCTTGTTTTTTTTTTGACAAACAAACTCTTGGTTTTTAAATAGTATTTTGAATGTTTTTAAGATGTGTCAAGGTTATTTATTTAGTTTGATAGAAGCTAATGAGCACGACAATTTATTACGATGATTTGATATATTTTTGTTTTATAATAAAGTTAAAATTTTGAATTGTTAATACATTTGTAGTATTTATAAGTACAAGTTTTCTAAGGCGAGTTTATTCTATGTTAATAAATCGAGTTTACGATGAAAATTCGAATATGACACATGGTGTCTATATTTTTTAAAGAAACAAAATATATATGAGTACCAACTAATCAAATTAATGGATAAGAAATGGTAAGATTTATGGAAGAAGGAAAAGAAATAGTAAAGATTAGATTATGAGAATCTTTACACACACCACTAGATACAGCAGCAAATTAAACCAGAAAATAACAATCTATCTATATCTTCCCTAAAAAAAAATCTATCTATATCAATATATAATACTTTTTTTGAATAATCAATATATAATACTATCATCGGGTATAGGAAAATCTATGAAGATTTTGATTGGAAAAAAAATCTATGAAGATTTTATTCTCATCGTGCATAGAAAATATATGAAGTTTTTTGGTTTGATGGAGACGGGAAACAGGGCGTGTGAAATGTGGCTATTGTTTGTGCAATTAGACGGTTTGAAAAAGTTTTGTACGTAACTTTTTCCTCTGATATTTTTCAATATTGAAGTCATGAAAATTTTGAAGACTACAAATGTACAAATAGTAAGTTTGTAATCTATTTTTGTCACGCGTGCTCACAAGTCATAAGTCGGGTTAGATCGATTATAAAGAAAGATCCATCTCAATAAATTTGGTCGATTTTTTATGTCTTTTTTAATGCAATTCGATTAAAGATTTTCCTTAATTGAGCATTTGGGTCACATAAATATTAGGCAAATCAAAGGCTTAATACATCATATCATATCATATGGTCTTTTAATTTATTTTTGGTTTTTACTATAGTTCTTTAACTATAAAGTGTTTTAAATTGGTCATTTATGTCTTCTGCCGTTATCTATTTTAGTTCTCACTGTAACACACCGTTTCCCAGCATAAAAATTTCGTAAATTAAATCAGAGTTTTCACATAAACGGAGTATCACATGCTTAAATCGTCTCAAGTAATGAATAAATAATAATTTATTCCTTCAGAAAAATAGCCATTTAAAATATTCAAATACTGCAGCGGAAATCATAAGAGTCATCACAAAAGTTTATGGCACGCAGGCTTCATCAACGTCTCAGAAAATCCTAAACATAAACATAATCATGGAAACCATAAAATAACATAATACGCAAGGAACAGAGAAAATATAAGTAAGGTTCCCCATCCCGTTACGTATCAGAGCACCTAGACACAACCGAGGAATGCCTCACACGACTGCACCTAATCTTGGTTACCTG
>Ga0099826_10001393_pt1 | contig 14403 bp, 12 predicted proteins | sample Mtrugardesep15_FD_76830 | JGI IMG/M metagenome (GOLD analysis project Ga0099826, IMG submission 76830) | Root nodule microbial communities of legume samples collected from California, USA - M. trunc garden sep15 | ecosystem: Host-associated > Plants > Roots > Nodule | place: USA: California... | reverse complement strand
ACTAATATTTATTTGTTTTAAAGACTTTGTTGTTGAGAAATGTGACACTCCTTTGTAATGTTACTCTGATATATGTTTTATTTTAATGAAATTTTTAAGTCGGGAAATTGGGGTGTTACACCTGTGACACACTTAACAGAACTATTTAACGTCAGAGACTAAAGTGATAACGGAAGTGCAGAGTCAGGGACTTCTTTGTGTTTAATCCTGAGTCAAGGACCTATGTGACAACGAGGTGCAGAGTCAGGGACTAAAGTGACTATTTGCTCTTAATCTAATTGATATATTAGTTCGCTAGTCTATTTAAATTTAGATCACATTGGTTATTTAAAGATGTTCATATAAAATAAACTTTTAAACAGGCTAGTAGCCGTATCAAGCTTTCAGAAGGTCAGACTCAAACTTAAAAAGTAAGTCTATGATTGGCCGCAAGTTATACTTAGGCCTTCAAAAAATTTGACAGACCATACTCAAGCTTTGTAAATCCTAGCTCGGCCTAGCCTATTCCCACCTATATTTTCAAGGGACTTGGAAAATGGGTTGTATTCGAAAAATAAAAAGTTTGATTAGTGATTTCTTTAAAAAAAAGAGTTTGATTAATGATTGTTTTTTTTAAAGGAAGATTAATGATTGTTTGTTTAGTCTAGGGTTGGTATTCCGTGAACTTGGAATCTTGGGTCAAATTTCTTCTCTTATTAAGCCCAAATAGATTATGTAGTGACAAATTAACTTAATCGACGAGGAACTTTTCACACTTACAAAATCACTTTGAATGGACACAAGATTTATTTGCACGACTTTAGGTTACATTTCATTTCAATGTGAATTAGGTTCTTTCACGCATCTCTTTGTTGAGAAGACTATCAAAAGCCAGTCATTGTTATTGATTTTCATTAGTTTGTTGCCTTGTAATTAACTTTGTTTAATTATTTATGTTAGATATTAAAATATGGATGAGTAGTGTTTCGGCACATTTCACTTTGATTGTACTGTCATTGTTATAACAATTTAATGAATTATATTTTTTGTCAATAAAAAAATCTAACTCTCACATTTGACACATTAACACTAATATAGTGCAATGTTCATCATATTTATACGGTGAACCGTGTTTTTTTTGTCACTTTTTACTTTAATTTTTTTTTTCAAAAAAGAAGAGAAATTTTGTAATACAAAAATTGAGTGTGTCACTAACCAATTTCACAACGGTATTAACCACAAAAATGTATCTTGTTAGCCACTATTTTTAACATAAATCTCATTAATATATTTTTGACTAAATGGTTAACAACTTGCATTCTTGTGGATAATGAAATAATTAAAATGGTTATTTATGTTAAATAAAGTTGTTAACATTGTATATTTTTTTCCCTAAAAAAAAACATTTTGTGTTTTTCCAGTTAATTCAATTGTGAAATTGGTTAATGTCGCAACTCAATTTTTGCATTACAAAATTTACCTTATATTTGTAATAATTTTTTTTTTACCTTATATTAAAAATAGTGACCAAAAAATATAAATATGGTCACGACTGTAGCTGTATATTTGTGTCAAGTGTGTGTTCCAATAACATTTTTGTTGTAAAAGGGTTATTTTTGACACTAAAATCTTGATGAAAACAAACCAAAATCTAACTGTAAAGGTAGACATGATAGAATCATGGTATCGACATCATAGGATCATACATGTATTCTCAGCTCATTTTTTCTGTTTCAACATTTTCTAATTTTTGCATGCATGCATGCTACCCTCTCTCTCTCCCTCTCCGGCGATGTCTTACCTCTTTCTCATTTTATTTTCTCTCTCCTTCAACTTTCTATGATGCATTAGAGAGAGAAACATCTCAATCAAAAAAAATTCATCATCTGAAAAGAAAGAAAGAAAAAGTTACACCCTTGATTCAATTTCTGGAATTTGGATTCTCGAGTCGCTGCCCTTTTCTTCCACATTTATCATTCTTTTCTCAAACCACCTGATCCTCTTCAACCATTTTGTTGTCCCTCTACCTCTTCGGGGTCCTCCGGGGCCCGAAATTCATGTGCGTCTTCAATTCATTTTTATTCTCATTGTTACAAATCAAAATGCAAATATGTTATTAATTATATATTATACATGGACATTTTGTTCCTTTCCAAATGTGTTTCTTTTTTTTAGTAGATTCAATGTGTTTTGTTGTTCACGTAAATATGACTTTTGCATGAAGATTCTTCATTATGTTCCTCAATAAGAAAATGTATAGGAATTTTTATTATTAGAATGACAATATTATTGATACCAAGATTCAACATTAATGAATGGGGTTTTGTAATTTTGACCCTTTTCCTACTATTTCATATACTAAAATAGGGTTTCATTCTCTATACATCCAAGGCCTTAATTAGTTGTTTAAGTTCTTAGGTTATTAGACAACATTTTGTAATGTGTAGTTCCTTCAAATTAAATTGATATATGATTTCATGTATTTAATTTGTATATTATATCAAATGTGATCGAGTCTCGTGAAATGGAATAGTCCTGCATGCGCAATGTAGTGAAACATAATACGAGTTCAAATGGAAGAGATGTCCACATTCAGTGTCTGAGAAATCCTCGAACATAATATAGAAGGATGCTTGTAGATTATTTTTAAAAAAAATGTATTTTTTGTCTTATTTCTATATATATATATATATATATATATATATATATAGAATGACTAGCTCTATAGTTCATATATCTCAAGAAATCATTCTCTATTCAAAGGTTATCAACTTTCTAAAATATGTGAGTTGATATGTCTATTCAGCTATGGGACCATTTAGAGGAATAACTGAAGATTTCAAAGGAAGACTTGAATTTTATAAACAAGATTGGATTTGTGCAATCTGCACTGGTGTTAGAATATTAGCCCCAACTTTCTACATATTCTTTGCTTCTGCACTTCCTGTTATTGCTTTTGGAGAGCAACTTAATAGAGAAACAGGTAAATGACCAAAACCTTCAAAATTCAAATATTTATGTTATCTGATCTATGGATTTTTTACACTGTAATTAGTCATAGTCGTCTGATCATTAAAAACGTTTGACTTTAATCGTAAATACTTCATATGATTGTGATTTGTTGGTGGTGTAAAAATTTGGCACTGACATTGTTATGGTGTGTCAAAATTAAACTCTTTGATCAATAAGGGAGCATTTGGTGATGTGTTTTACAGGTGGAAGCTTGAGCACAGTTGAAACATTGACATCCACAGCTATATGTGGAATTATCCATTCAATATTTGGTGGTCAACCTTTGTTGATTGTAGGAGTTGCTGAACCAACTGTTATCATGTACACCATTCTATACAATTTTTGCACTAAAAGACCAGAATTAGGTGCCAAGCTGTTTTTGGCTTGGGCTGGTTGGTAAGTATATATGGCAGTTAACCTTCTAACTATATTTTAGCTTTTCCTTTAGTCCATTATTGAGGTTCTGTTTGGATAAACAACTTTATTAAGCGCTTATAGCACAAGCGCTTATCGTATAAGCGCTTATGTATAAATTATTTCTATAGCAAAAGATAAAATAAAGTCAAATGTTTTCATATAGGCTATAAGTTGTTTTCATAAGCTCTCCCAAAGTGTAATGCTAATGTTTAACTTATATGGTCATATTTGCTGCAGGGTTTGTGTTTGGACATCATTGTTGCTGATGCTGCTTGCAATTTTCAATGCATGTTCGATTATCACTAGGTTCACTAGGATTACAGAGGAATTATTTGGCATGTTAATTACAGTTCTTTTCATTCAACAGGCTATAGAGGTATAGATATGGATATAGATATAGCTAACTCTTCCTAGCAAAATGGAAAGTAAATTTTGCTTTGCCGAGTATTTTAACTTCACAATTGTTTTGATCAATAGGGAATCCTAAGTGAGTTCAAGATACCGAAGGCTGAAAATCCCTTGTTAGAGGAATATAAATTTCATTGGCACTATACAAATGGATTACTTGCAATCATTTTCTCTTTTGGGTTACTTTTCACTGCCATGGTAAGTAGAAGTGCAAGAAAATGGCGATATTTAACAGGTAAATGACTCCGAAGTCTAAATATTTACTACTATATCAATGTTCTAAATTTTGAAATGCATCTGAAATCGCACCTACAACGTCAATGTTTTTTTTGTTTTCGCATTATTTGTCCACAAATTTCTTCAATCAATGTATTGTATTATATAAGACCATCCAATCAATGTTTTCATGTTAGACTTATCTTCTCCTGTCTCCCTCTGGCATTCAATCAGGGTGCATACGAGGTGTCATCGCAGATTATGGTGTTCCATTAATGGTAGTATGTTGGACTGCACTATCTTATACCATACCGAGCAAAGTTCCATCTGGTGTTCCTAGAAGGTTGCTTTGTCCACTTCCTTGGGAACCTGAATCTCTCTACCACTGGACAGTAGTTAAGGTATTGTTGTACATGATTAAACATAATTAGCCTCTTCATTATTGGTGTTGGATGCATCATTTTCTTAAGGTAAATACATATTTAGTGGCTGTGTGGTTTGGTGAAATAGCGCGTCCCAATGTTCAATTGTCATGATTTTTAAGAAGCTCAAAATAGTGGCCTCGAGGCAAACATGCGTATGTGTTGGTGCACCGCAGAAACAAACAGAGCATTAGTCTCTATAAAATTAGAACTCACAATCATAAATCCCTAATGTATTTTGTTTACAAATGCAAAAATCGTGCTTTTTCTCCTCGTTGAAGGACTAAGACACACTGTTTTTATTGAATACGGGAATAAGAAAGGGGGCAGCCCAGTGCACGAGACTCTCACTAGATAGGGTATGGGGAAGGTAGATGTAAACAGTCTTATCTCTGCAAGGAGGCTATTTCCAAGAATTGAACTCAGGACCTCAGAGTCATAAGACGCAAAACTTTCCCTTGTGCCAAGGCTCGCATCATAGAAATACAACAACTAAAATTAAAGGAAAAAAATTATAAGGATTATAGTTGAAGGGTTGTAATTATTTTAGGTAGTGATAACATAATTTTTCATTTTCTTAACTTCTCTTCATATCATCATGCTATCTTGCGCTACAAGAAATGACTAATTTGATATTTTGCAAGTCCTAAAATCCATCTAAAGTCATTGACTGCAAACTGCAGGATATGGGAAAGGTACCCTTGCCATACATCTTTGGGGCATTTATTCCAGCAGTTATGATAGCAGGTTTATACTTTTTTGATCATAGTGTATCTTCCAAGATGGCTCAACAGAAGGAATTCAACCTTCAAAAACCATCTGCTTACCACTATGATGTTTTTCTTCTTGGAATAATGGTATGCTATTGTGTTGTGAGACTTGTTTTATGTAAATTCAATGTCAGAAAGTTTCCTAACATGTATATCCTTTTGATTCTTTAGACTCTTATTTGCGGTATTCTTGGTCTCCCTCCAGTAAATGGAGTCCTTCCTCAATCCCCTATGCATACTAAGAGTTTAGCGACTCTTAGAAGGCAGGTAAGCACAATATTTTGCGGCCCTATTCGGATAAAATGCTTAATTAAGCGCATATAACATAAGTGATTATGTATAACCTATTTCTATAACATTAGTAAAAAAAAAATTATATAAACTATAAGTTGTTTTTGTAAGCTATACTAAAGAGCTTATGGAATAGTCTAAAAACAACTTATGAACATTTCATAAGTTGTTTCCACTTTCCATAAGTTCTCTCAAATTATCTCACAAGTGATTACCCCGGTAGATAAACTCAAGTACGCCTTAAGTCTAAAGTATCCATTCAAATAGATTTTTACATTACGTTGTGAAATTTACAGTTGATCCGAAGGAAGGTGGTGAAGAGTGCCAAGGAATGCATTAGGCAACAAGGAAGCAACTCTGAATTATACGGAAAAATGCGATCCGTGTTTATAGAAATGGATGCAGCGCCTACCGTAAGTATTGTTGGCTTGATAAAATTTGTGTCTATTTGTATACTAAAGAGTTTAGTGAACATTTTTTATTATTTGGTCTTAGGTTAAAGAGTTGGAGAATTTGAAGGAGGCTGTAATGAAAACGAATGAAAAAAATGGTACAAAGGAAAAATTTGATCCTATTAAACATATAGATGCCTATTTGCCTGTTAGAGTTAATGAGCAAAGAATGAGCAACTTGTTGCAGTCTCTCCTTATCGCCCTATCACTTTTAGCCGTTCCTGTCATCAAAAGGATACCTACCTCAGTTCTTTGGGGATATTTTGCCTATATGGCAATTGATAGTCTCTCAGGAAATCAATTTTGGGAAAGAATATTGTTTCTTTTCATCAGCCCTAAAAGACACTACAAGTATGTTTCCTTACTGAGTAATCTTTGTTTTGAAATTGATAGATAACTTGATGTTTGTGGCTTAATGACTTTCAAAGTTTTTTTCTTCCATATTTGTAGAATTAATAATCTAGCTATGGATCAACATATTCAACTTTATCTACTAACATAAGCACTTGTGAGATTGTTTGAGAGTTTATGAAAGTAACTTAATACATGGTCATAAACTTTTTTCACCTTATTTCCATGATCTCTCTATGATAGCTTATGATAACAACATGTAACTTATATAACAACAATGTCTTTTGGCTATAGAAATATGTTATACATTAAGCACCTGCTTGATAAGAACTGCTATAAGCACTTAATTAACTTCTTTATCCAACTAGGTCCATAGTCTAGAAAATAAATAGCTAAAAGAGAAGCCTGTTGGAATTGGACTCTCTAGAATCACAGAGTCATAGAACTCGATGGTTGGATAAAGATTAGACGACTCTTGTTCTGAGTTGTACTATAAAACTGATTTGGTCGAATCACTTGACTGCGTGCATGTTTGTCTTGAATGCATGCAAACTGAGGTTATTTTTGTGCTAATATGTGTCTTTTTGTGCAGAATTTTGGAAGGCTCTCATGCCTCATTTGTAGAGTCAGTACCATACAAGACAATAGCTGCATTTACAGTTTTACAGTTTCTGTATTTTGCAATCTGTTATGGATTGACATGGATACCTATTGGTGGAATATTGTTTCCATTACCTTTCTTCCTTCTCATAGCTATAAGAGAGAAATTACTTCCAAGGTTTTTCAAGGCAATCGATCTTCAAGAATTAGATGCTTCTGAGTATGAGGAAATTATTGGTGCTCCACATAATATACCCCTAATGGTAAAATTTTATCATCTATTTATCAATTTCAGTATGTTTTTTATTCCTATAAATCTGATAACATTATGAATTCAAATGCATAAATCTGGTAATATACCCCTCGTCGGAGCCTAAAAGCACATAATTTTTGTATCTATTATGAATTCAAATGCATAAAATTTTATACATATTAAAATCAAATTTTACAAAGATATAACCTTCGTTTATTTCTTGAAAATGTTTGATCAGGACAAAGATGTACCTACCAGTACTGATAATAATAGCTCGGAAGAAGATTATTATGATGCAGAGATTTTGGATGAGATGACAACTAATAGGGGAGAACTGAAATTTAGAACAGTAAACCAAAATGATAGTAGAAGCTCTAATCGTGGTAGCTTTACTTATGGCTTCAATGAAGACAGACATATTCAGGTAAAACACAAATTAAAAAACACTTTGAAGGTTTCAATATGAGTAACTCACCGATTATAACTAATTCTAAATTTGCGCATATGATTGATTGTGATTTGTTAATAGTGTAAAACGTTTTGCGCACACTCTGATAGCTTTATTTTATGTTTATGGCTTGGACTTGTATAGGTTCACCCTGAAGAATCTACCGGGATATGAGGAGGTAGTCTCTCTACATTAGCTTTATGTTAGAATGTAAAAAAAATGGTTTGATAAGTGAGAAGGATCCTCTCGAACGTTCTGCTCAAGATTCTTGTAACATCAGTTAAGGTTGAATCAATCGATGTTGCGTGGACGAAGAAAAAGAAGATGAAGAATCGATTTGATCCGGAAAAGAAGAAATCTTTTGAACTTTGAAATAACATGCTTCAATATTACTAGGAAAAATGCATTAAAACTTGAGTTCAATGAGTCATTTTCTTCCTTCATTAGGTGGCTACAAAGTTTTAGAAAAAAAGTGGAGAAGAGATTAATATGGTACATGAGAAAGAAAAGTGAGAGGAGCAAAGGAATGAGAAAATTCAAAATTACTAAACTTGCTTTCAGGCTGAAATATAGATTAAACTTTAGAGCATTCTCTCTTATTTTGTAATTTTTCCAAGATTTGTTCTGTTACAGGATTTGTAAGAACATTATTTTATTTAGATCAAGTAGTAAACTAGCCAAAGTACTACGCATCATGATTTCTTCATTACTTTGTTCATAACATTTTACATGGTCCATTACTTAATTTATAAAATAACTTTTCCATTTAATTTATAGAGAATTAAATGAAGAAAAAAAAGTAAAAATGTAAAAGTTAGTTTCAATTTATTCAGTTTTTTACCTAAAAATTTGGCAAACAAATGTATCTTTGATATTAATTTAGAACAAGATAGAATCATCTTTATTTGGACTTTTTATCGTGCGCGCATGTGTGTATAACCACTTCGAATAGAAGCGATAAACTTTTGAGCGAAAACTTGAACATGAATCATAAAGCTTCAAACTAAAGCGACTTACAACTTCATTGCAAATACTCCCTTGTTAAACCAGAGAATTATGACCAAAAAACAACCCTAAAGAGAACAATATCTCCACTGCAATATAACCACTGCAATGTTGAAAAATTGTTGATTTGTTACCATATTAAAACAAATAATAGCAAAGAAAGCATTAGCAATAGCTTCTATACAGATCAGCAATTCTTGCAACCTCAAAGACAACTGGAGAAAAAAATAAAACACAACCATTTGATCTTTGTAACACCTATGCCCTTCCAAAAAAATTCAGAGATTCATACTTGTAAATATATTATAGATTTAGTGTTGAATTGTGCTAAGTCAACTGTATAAAAAAGATATAATTTTTTTTTTGTCAAGTAGCCTAGTAGTCAAAATTTTACCTCTTAAAGTGAATTAAGTGGAAAATCACGAGTTCAAACCCTAGTCACTGCATATTGCAATGTCCCTACCAACCGAGTTATGCTCACGAGGACAAAGATAATCTATTGTTCTTGTAAAAAAGAAAGCATGTGTATGGACGAAATTAAATATTTATTTTTGAAGTTATGATCTCAAATTCAAATAAATTCCTTAGAGAGAAATTCTAATATTATTGTTCTATATACTTAAATGGAATGATTGCATGTAGTATACAAAAGATAGGGTAACATGCTTTTTAATCCTTGTATGCCAAAATTCAAAATAAAGTGAAGAAAATTTCAAGTCATTGTGTGAGGGAACAAAAGCATTATGATTGAATAAAATCATTAAATACATCTCTTCTATTCTAACCTACATTTTTGTGTATATTACTATAATCTGTGTTTCCTTTCTTACATTCTAAATTTACAAAAGTGCATAGAAACCAATTCAAGTTTCAAGGCTTAGTCTCATCAAGCAAGAATAAGATGATCACCCTCTCTTATCAAGTTTATGTCTTCAACTTCAGCTCCATCTTCAGTCAAGATTTTAGTGGGGGAAAAGTCAAACTTTTTAGCACCAACATCTAGCAACTCTTGAAGGGACTTTGGTAGGAAAACAAGCCTTTTAGGATGTTCATTTTTTTCTTTACAACTAAGCATTACTCTAATTGGTAATTCAAACCTACTTGGTGTAGTAGTTGTAGTGCGACGGCTTTGAGATGAAGGGGAACCCATTTTATCTGGAGAAAAACAAAAAAAAAACTCACTCACTTTTCTAAAATCAAATGCAAGCATTGCAATAAAGAATGGGAAAGAAGAACATGCAATGTTAGTGTAAACTATTTTTCCACCTACGTCCAATGAGAATTCAACATTTTGTGGCTATTTTTATATTGCGGTTACAAAATGAACTCACGTAGAAATATCTTGAGTTCTCATTAGATGTCGATGTAAAACTAGTTTACACTGACAATGCTTCTCCATGAAAGTAAGCCATATAAGCTAAAATCATCGATTGAATATGGAACTTGGAAGATAACGGCACATATATTTACCTCGATTAGCAGCTGCAATCATTCCAAAAAAGGAATTTCTAAAAGGGCTAACCTTTCTTTTCTGAGGACTATCTAACCATGTTAACTCTTGATTAGGTGGAAACATACCATGTTGAGGAATAGCTAGCATAGAAGGTTTACTTTGACACTTTTGAATAGAAGGTTCACTATGACACTTTTCAATAAATGGCCCTCTATTATCATCTGGCGTTGATGGAATATCATAAGGAATTGTGTTATCTTGTTCAATTTCTTTAAACATATTTTGTATTTCTTCATGGCATTGTTGATTTGCATAAGCTCTTGAACTCCAACCAATGCCATCTGGCTTATCAATATCTGCTCCTTGTTCTACAAGAAACTTAACTATTTCAACATTCCCATGACACACAGCAGTATGAAGTGCTGTGGTTCCATTATCTTTAGACTTTGTCACAATATCACCACCGTATTTTACAAGATCTTTTAGCAATTGAATGTTATTTTTCTCCACAGCAAAGCATGCTAAACTAGCTACATCAGCAGAAGATATATCTGCACCATTGTCCATAAGTAGTTTTATCATTGATTCATGCCCTTCTTTAATTGCTTCGCATAGTGGTATATTTCCTTCAAAATCTGTATAAATATATATTAACACATTTATTAGAGACAACAACATTACTAATTCATTTCTTTTATGAAAAAGAAAAGTTATTACTGATTAATAAAACCAATTCAACACTAAGAAATCATTCTAATAACCAATTCTTTATTGTTTTGTTTTAGGACATGAAACATGTTTAGCGCCGGTCAAAATCGATTTTGACGAAAGCATGTGAAATGGAGTTTCGATCAAAATTGAGTTAGACTCTCCACAAGCCTAAACAAACCGGTTTTACTATAGTTTAGATTCTTCTCAATGCGAACAGGGTAATTGCAATTTAAATCACAGTTTACATACTTCGAGAAACACTTCCCATCAAAGCAAGTTTTTCTCACTTCCAATAGAAGATTCTGGTGGAAACAAGAAAAACTCTTTGGTGAATATAGAAAAGCGTCTATTATTCGATTGATTGAAATATTAAGTGTTTGTTGTGTACCGAAGCAAAATACTCTTAAAATTCTTCAAGTGATTTTCCAATGCTAAATGCCTTGCACACTTCGTTTTGTGCATTCATGTTTGAAAGGTAGTGACAAACAACATCATTTGTAATGCTATATGTTTTAACTATTTAACGGTTACTGGATTTACAAGAAGCTCTAACTGTACCTTGTATGTTGGGATCAGCTCCGAATTCAAGAAGCAAAACCGCACAATGGTTATTACCATTAGAAGCTGCAATATGCTATATAACACAAGAAAGTATAATTATAATTAGTGTTTAGTAAAGCATGTAGAAAAATCTATGTGTTGACATTATAAGAGAAATAAAATTCTAACCAGTGCTGTCCTTCCAGTTTTATTATCTATTTCATTTGGATCTGAACCCTTCTTCAGCAATTGATGCAACAACATGTCATCAGGTTTGTTAGCTGCATATATTAAACTTATAGGCAAATCCATTTTGCCTTTTGACAACATTAACTCTATTTCAGCTTGAACACTATCAATCATCGGATACTTTAAATTTTGCACATGCTGCAATAAGGTAGAAAACATCAACATATGCTTTCTCGCAGAACCATTTCTAGAAAGAAAAGAAATAAAAATCTCAAATATCTTCTTATATACCTGAAGAAAATTGTTCATTATTATTGTTCCGTCTTCAACATTGTTATGAACGAGGGTTAGAAATGTTGATCGACTCAAACGCAAGATCTGGCTTAATCGTTTGGTCCGAACTGTATAAGGTTGTGGCCTATAACATAACACTCCTATTTCTCCAAAAACATCTCCTGTCGTTGCCTCTTCAAAAGACTGATATAATTTGCAAATATATTTTGTTAGTCGTATGGAAATAAGATTTTTCATGATATCAAATAAAGGAATGCAGATGAAACTTGCCTTTTCTTTTCCGTTTTCATTAACGATAAGATCCTGTCAATTCGAAGAGATTAGAGTTATAGTTTGCCATGTTTATACATAATAGAGTAAATGGAAATAAGGTGAGAGAGAGAGAGAGAGAGAGAGAGAGAGAGAGAGTATCTTACAGCAGCTCCAACAACCATTATATAAAATTCTGTTGGTGATTCATTCTGCAAGACTACATCTTCCTTTGGAGGAAAAAACTCGGCCTTCAACTCCGTCACCTTCAAATTTTGAGATTTCAACATAGGTAAGTAAAGTAATCTATTCATTCAAAATATAAATAATAACAAGAAGCAAATGTGCAAAAAGTTGTGATTAGAGCTTTAATTAGGTAGAGAGTATACATATTTTGAATTGACTAAAAGTAAGAGTTTATCTGTTAACAAACTTGCAATAGAGAAAATTGTGTTGTTTTTTTTTTGCATACTTATGAATCAATGGAAGGTCTTATCATCATCATCCATAAATCATAGCGCAACTCAAATCAAACTACCCAATTAAAAAATGGAGTGCTATGAGAGCTACCACATAGTTTTATGCTATCAAAGTTCACGAGTTGGAAGTAATCGAACTCAAACTGTTGATGTAGGCTGACAAATCAAAGGCATACTTTAAAATTAGTTATTTCCAAATGTTCCGGGTTGTGTTAAACATAAACTTAATGGTTTTCTTCTTCAACACAACACGGTTATATTACAGCAGACACAATAATATTACCAGCTGAAATAGTAAGTCATTTGACACTCCACGAAACAAGTATACGTCTTGGATGCGTTCAAAGAATCGGTAGTGTGCAATGCTCGACTGAATGGCTTTTGGAAGGGAATCCATTATCTCTTGTTGCTCTAATCCTTCTAAATTTGTTTTGTACTTCATATGAAAATGAGCAAATATCTGCTCTTGTAAACGTTTAGGTAGCCGATTCCTATTAGAAAAATTTGATGCAGCTTGGACAGTTTCCCTCTAATACACATTCAAAAATTGAAGTTGATAAGTATATCTAGTACTTTGTAGAACTATGATATTGATGCAGAATATTCAAATGCATGATGCTTCAAAACAAAAGGATACGGAATATTGTATACTCACATATCTCTTAGTTCTATCTGTCCAATGAACAACCAAATTGGTCATGTTTCCTATAATATATGCACCAAGTCCAAAATTGAATAGCATATAAAAAATGTCAAAAATCATTTCATCTGTATTTACAGGATGCAAATCTCCATAACCAACTGTTGAAAGTGTAACTATGGACCAATATAATGATGTTACATATCCATCCCACATAGTTAGGTTGTCTGCATCAGAGACAAGTGATAGCCATGTAACTTTCTTATCGTTGCATACTGTAGCCAGAAAATAGAAAAAACAGGCAGCACAATGCAGCGCAAATAGTGTTACCTACAAAAGACGTCACATTTTAACTTATAAGTTTTGTGTTTTTATACCATACTCCTGTTCTCAACTATAAGTGAAAAAGTTTATGTATTTGATCCAAATTAAGACCAAATAAAAACTTTTTCGTTTATATTTGAGAACATAGGTAGTATATTATAAGCCATAACTTTGCAAAATAAAAAACAAAATCACTGTATAATTAGAAAGTACTTACACATGTCAGTTTTAAACAGCGCACCAAAAAGTAGTTATAATTCCTATCCTTTTCTAACCTGACACACGAAACAAAGAAAGGAAATAAGTAACACCAAGTTTGGTTAAATTTTTGGAGGTAAAATTAATTTCCAGGAGTAGAATTACTTTTGACAAGTTTGGATGTTCTCGAGTATAATTGATTAACTTGAAGCTAGATTTTGAAGTTTTTGCATCTACAATTTATTTTTAGTCTTGAATTAACTATTCAACATATTTTTACATGAATGTATTCAACCATAAATCACTTTACATTAAACTCGTCCGAGCCAGAATCAATTATACAAAATCAATTTTTATCATCGCAAAAACAAACACAAGCTAAGTCGATCAAAAAATCGGGCCAACTCAACGTTTAAACAAAAAGGCCACTGTTTAGAATAATTTCCCAGTGACATGTGGTAGTAAATTTATGTAGAAGGTTATAATTTAACTTGAAAAGAAGGAAAGTTTTGAGCTTTGATCATTACCTTGAAAACGTGGCACTAGCTCTACGAAGGCGCCAAAGGCGAAGAATATTGAAGTAGCCATACATCTCGAGTGAAGTTGGCAACAAATACACAGCACCTTCATAAGGAATGATAGAGAGCACATCAAGGATGAACCAAGATTTCAAATATCTCGAAGCAATTTTCCATTGATCGT
>Ga0099826_10001392_pt1 | contig 14420 bp, 18 predicted proteins | sample Mtrugardesep15_FD_76830 | JGI IMG/M metagenome (GOLD analysis project Ga0099826, IMG submission 76830) | Root nodule microbial communities of legume samples collected from California, USA - M. trunc garden sep15 | ecosystem: Host-associated > Plants > Roots > Nodule | place: USA: California... | reverse complement strand
TGAAGATGGCACGACTTCACTGTCCAAAATCGGGTCTGCTCCTAAATTCCCGGCAGTCTGAGTCCGCAGTATCCGCCTCTGCGGTTGCTGCTCAGACCCCCTTCTATAAGACATCTTCTTGAACCCTCAAATCAACAGCCTATATCACTTCTTCCTGTTGCAACACCAACAAATCAACAACAAAAATATAAAATAAAATCAAATGTATTCAATAAAATCATAATATGACAATTATAGGAACACTTAAAACTAAGTTATTCAACTCAACTAGAGCTCAAAAATCCACTAAAATACTAAGATTAAGATTAAGATTAGATCAACCAAACATAAAAATGAGCATAAGATGCAAAATTGAGTGTGACTATACTATGCTTAACGATGAAAATTCACTGATTCAAAAAAAAAACAATGAAAATTCTCAAATTCTCCATAACCCTGATTCAATAAAAACCCTAAAACATGAAAGAAACCCCTAAATTGAGCTTAAAAAAAAAGCGCTTTCAGTTCAAACAAACCTCAAAAGCTTACATCTGAATGAAAAAGCAGATGAATCAAGCGATAAAATATCTTGAGTTCTTCACTCTTACTGAGCAACCCTTTAAGCAAAACAGCAAAAAGGTTCAATTTTTATGTGAATCACGATAAGGGTATGGATCAAGTTCACTACTTTATAAAATAAAATCAAAAAGGGTCTTCAAAAGTCCAATAGTAAATTAAAAAAAAAAAGACTTAATAAGAAAGTGAAAGAAAAAATGAAAATTAATATAGATTAATTAAAATAGATGAATCTTACAAGTTGTATTAGATTTTGTAAGAAAAATGGAACAGTGATGGTTGTTGTGAGTGTGATTTCTCTCTCTCTCTCTAAGATGAAACACTGTGAAGAAAGAGAGGATTCTTTGCCTTGAATCATGTGCATTTATGCTTGTTATAAATCAATGTTTTTTAAGCGGGTAAAGTTTCTGCTCCAATTAGAGAATAACATGTGGCAAATTGCATGAGGCTCTTGTTGCTTTCCTCTTCACAAAGAAACATTTTATAGAGAGAGATATTAATTTAAAAAATGGAGGATAAACTAATATATTCAAATGTCAAATGAATTTCGAACAAGTTATAAACTAAATTCATTTGAATTTTTGGATTAGTTTTTACTTTTATTTTATTTTAGAAAAAAGTGTTATATTTTGTGTTAACTCAATAATCTTTTAAGAGAATGATCATAGTAATTTGAAGCGTGGTGAAAATTAATAAAATTTGATTAATAATTGTTTTATTTAAAAAAAATGCTTTGAGTTCTTCTAAATCATCGATTTTTAGGGAGAGCTCGTTAACCACTTAGTTTATAACATACACCATTCGATTACTATTATCATGTTAATCTATCTATTTTTCTACTGCGCTTAATTGTATATATTTACTAATTTTCCATACGCAGTTATCAACTATTTTTCACTAATAAGACTAAAATAAGTTTTTTTATAGTGTCCAATAATCAAAATCGGGTTCTGCCAACCCATTTATTCATTCATTAACCACTTGAGTTTAATCATTTTGTGAATATCATAAAAGAGTATTCTTCCTATTCCATAAGAATTGTCAACTTTGTAAATGTGATGATTATTACATTTTACATAGATAGATTAAATAAAAGTTATTTATAAACAAAAATACTTTTTTTTAACAAATTAAAATGATATATATATACCGAAAAAGTGTTTCCAATCGCACAAGATGCGCAAAAAAGAAACACCACCAAAGTTACAATATTATAATGCCAGATTGCCCTTTGAAGGGCCAACCAATAAACAAAATTACAAGAACACTCTCATACAAGCAAGTGGATGTTTCCACCGGTCATACGAAGAATATGTTAAAGCTGCCTGTTTAGATTTCAACCATAAAAATGAATTCAGCTTAACCTTTTCAAGAAGGATAGATGAAGAAGTTATCGTGTTTTGGAACACACGATTATTCTGCTCCTTCCAAGTCACCCAAATAGTAGCAAACCAAATAACTGTTAAAAATAGTTGAGCAGTTCTTGGCAAACCTAACATCCTGGTAAACTGAATAAAGTGATGTCGAAGTTCACCAGGAGAGACCAAAGAAATTCCCACCAAGACCACACATTAGACCACAAGGCACCAAAAATATTACAATGCAAAAAAAAGTGAGTAGTCGTTTCTGAGACATTACAACCAGCCACACACATGCCATCTGTTGGAATAAGAATACCCCGTTGAATCAAGTTATCTTTTGAAGGATGCCGATTGCGAAGGAGACACCACCCCAATAAAGACACCTTTGACGAAATATGCTTTGACCAAACCTCATCAACTTGGGACTTGTCGGCCATGGCGCATGTGTCTGTAATAAAACGACATGCTTCTTTCACGGAATACCCTCGAACTGGGTCTTACATCCATCTCCAGGAGTCATGAACAGCATCCTGCAAAACAATGTTACATAAAAGAGTAGCACACTCCCTGACACTCTCCACCTCCCAAGCATACAAACGACGTCTCCATACCCACACCCTTTCGTTACCTTCCCACCCCAACCCCCTCAACCTTACTCTCATTTTCCACCGCCAACTCAAATAATCTAGGGAATTGAAACCGCAACAGAGTATCCCCTATCCATGTGTCATACCAGAGTAAAGTATTTCTCCCGTTACCAACCTCCCTACGAACATTTTCATCAAACCACCTCCCAACTCCCTCACATATTCCTTCACTCACTCTACCAATCATATTCCACCATATCGATGCATGCTTATCCCCTTCCCTAATCCGCCCCCCAACCACACCATATCGAGCCTTTAACACTCGAAACCACAAACCCTTTTTGTCCACCAACATCCGCCAACACCATTTTCCTAACAATGATAAATTAAAAGCTCCAACCCTCTTAACCCCCAACCCCCCTTCCTCCTTAGGTAAACAAATTGAGTTCTAGTTAATCCAAGCAATTTTCTTATGATCCTCACCACCCTCCCATCTTTTTTAAAAAAATAGACTCAATAGAAGAGATTATACATGCAGGGGCTTTGAAAAAGGAAAGAAAGTAAACCGGAAGCGAGGACAAGGCAGACTTCAGAAGAACCAGTCGGCCACCAAAAGAAAGATATTTATTATTCCAAGACGACAGGCGAGCCACAATACGGTCGACAACAGGTTTCCAAAAACTCAATTTTCGAGAGTCCCCATCAATAGGTAATCCCAAATAAACAAAAGGAAGTGTCCCTCGGCAACAATTCATTACAGAAGCCGCAGTCACCAGCCAAGAATCAGAGATATTCACACTAACATACTCTTATGAAAGTTCACCTTCAACCCCGACACCTCCTCAAACAACAGGAGCACCGCCTGCATGGAACTGACAGTCAGCCAACTCTTTTCACCAATTATTAACAATCATCAGCAAACTAACGGTGAGTCAAAGTCACCTCACCAACTCGGCCAACATGGTAATCCTTAAACAAATCTGCCCCTACCATTTCTTTCATGAAGACGTTGAAGCCTTCAGCTGCCAACAAAAATAAAAAAGGAGAGACAGGATCCCCTTGACGAAGCCCCTTCTCAATAGGAAATTCTTCCGTCGGGCAACCATTCACCAAGACCGCCACCTTAGTCGTCCGATACATTCTGAAATCCATTTGCGCTAAAGAGTTGGGAAGTTCATGTTAACCATCACCATGTCCAGATATGTTAGATCCACTGAATCGTAAGCTTTCTCAAAATCGACTTTGAACATCATAAGTTCTTTATCCAACCGTCTTGCTTCATCTACTACTTCATTGGCAATCAAAATACCATCTAAAATTTGTTTCCCTTTAATAAAAGCAGACTGAGAGTCTGATACCACACTCTCAATGACATTACGCAGTCTGTTAGCTAAGACCTTCGCTAACACCTTATACAAGCAACCCACCAAGGAAATAGGCATGTAGTCATTAAGACGTTGAGGATTGTTTATCTTCGGGAATCAAGGCGGTGAAAGTAGAATTTACCCCTTTAGTCAAGTTGTCGTTTCGATGAAAATCCACCAAGAATTGCATAAAATCGTCCTTTAACAACTCCCATAATTTTTTGATAAAATCAAAACTAATACCATCTGTTTCTCGGACTCTTGAAGTTGTCACAGTCTCACACCACTTGCTTAACCTCCTCAAGAGAAAATAGTTTAATTGAATTGCCTGCCTCACCACGTGATAGTCTGCGAAAGGGAAGAGCTTCCACACTTGGCCTAACTGTTGCTACTCTTCTGAAATGGGAAGAAAAGTGATTAAATACTGCAGCCCTGATATTTTGTACGCCTTCGACATCAACACCGTTGACAAACACCATATTAATAGTATTTTGACGACGACGATTTGACATTACTCCATGGAAAAAATTTGTGTTACCATCACCTTCCTGTAAGCAATTCATTATCGACTTTTTCCAATTAATACTATTCTGCACTCGGGCCGAGGAGTGTAATTGAAAGGATAAATTATGTAGCGCCTCAGCCTCCACCTCTTGTAACACCTTTGTTTCCCCTTTCTCATCTAAAACAACAATTCGGTTTTTAATCTCCACAATCTTGCCATTTAAATTTTATGAATGTTGATAATGCCACTCCTTTAGCCTAGATTTCATCAGTTTCAGTTTCTGTCTAAGAACAAAGCCGCCCCATCCAGTAACAGTGAGAGACGCCCATTGTTCCCGAGCAAAATCTCCGTAACTAGTAAAATCTGCCCAACGTTTAAGCATGTGGAGCGGACGTGGTCCCCAATTTGCTTCATCAACATATAACTGCAAAGGAACATGATCGGAAAGGCCCCACTGACAAGCAACCTAAATACAATTAGGCCACACTTCACACCACCTAGATGATAATAAAAAACTGTCCAATCTACTCATCGACATTATATCTCCTCGATACCAAGTAAACATACGCCCACAAATAGGCAAATCAATCAATGAACAATCTTCAATAAATTTATTAAAATGATCTGATTCCACCTATCTGAAAATCGATCCCCTTCCTTTTTTCTCTTCACTATTTCGAACGGAGTTGAAATCCTCGCACACTCATAAACAGACATCACTATTATTACTGACAAGCGACGCCAAACTCTCCCACAACGTCAATTTAGCCATAACATCACAGGGAGCATACATATTAATAATTACAAAATCCTCCGACGTTTTAAGAACCGTACCTTGAGTAACCAAAACATGGGCCAAACTCATACAAGACCACACCACAACCCGAGAGCTATCCCACACTGTTATGAAGCCACTCGAAGCACCCACTGACGGTTTGTAAGAGAATGCGTAAGGAGCATCTCCCCACATGGATTTTATCAACATATCATCAACCACAAACAACTTAGATTCTTGAATACATAACACAAAACGATTTTTGTCTCGTACTAAGTTTCGAACTTCCTCTCTCTTCTCACCACCTCCTAACCCCCTCGCATTGTAAGACAACACTAACATCGAAACCACCCTACATCCCCACCCCCACCAACCGCTACAAACTCAACACAGTTCCTCACCTCCCCCATCGCCCCCCTTACTCCCACACTCCACCTCACTCCCACCGGCCACCTTCAATTCCTTTCTTCCTTCCTTCGTTAATAAATTAAAACTATTATTGATGTCACAAGTAAATTTCAGTCCTACCGTCTTGCCAACCGCCTTAACATCATCCACCATCACCTAAGGCTTGCGATGAAGAAGAACCTAATTTTCCCAATCATTATTGACTGATGAATTTGATTGTTTTGAAGATTCAGAAGTTGTGGTATCTGCTTGATTTGAGTGATGTTTACCTTTGCTTGCCTTTTTATGCCTCTTTTGCTTTTTCAAAAAATGAAGAATTTGTTTACGATCAGTTTCAGACATTCGAGCAACCTTTTTCATAAAACCAACAGACTTCTTGACAATTGCGCCTTTTTTCTTCTTAGTAACAACTTTTGGTGAAACATGCTTAGCGGACTATTTTGCCTTTATAGAAACCTTCACGTCGTTAACACCTGGATGAAAGGGAAGATTATTTCCAGCTTCTTTTGCAAGCAGTTTGGACAACCAATCTAGGCTCCACGGTACTGTTCCATTATTATTGCACGAATCAGCAACCTGATTATGTTGTTGCCGAACTGAAGCAGTGGCTTCAACATCTAGAACTTTTGCTACAGGGTCTAACACTAGTTGTTTATAGTGCTTCAAAACTTCCTTGTTATCTTCCATACTATTGACATCTTCAATGGAGAAACGACTGTTGTTTTTAACGTGACCTTCTTCCCATCATGTTCACACCATTCTTTATGGAAGTCATCCACTAGTTCATCCAATTCCCATTCGCCTTGCACCTCCTCTAAACCTTCAACATCTTGATGTTGAGACAGAGTTTCTGATCTAGGTTCAATTACCTCGTCCGTCATAAACGAGTCCTCCCCTAAACAACACCCACATTCCTCCACCAATTTAATTCCATACTTGCACCCATCAATGACACAATCAACCGTTGTATTAACTATTTCAATCAAATTCTTCGAGATTAAAATTCTTTCAAAATCCAGCCTTGCTTTATCTACAGTACACTCATTGGAACGAATAAACCGTCCACTCCCCATCACACATAACCTGAGAAAATCATCATTCCAAGCATGAACAGAAACTCCATAAGCTCGCACCAAAGCTCCGCGTTCATACTTAGCATCTGGTTTCGACCACTTATGTATTTTGGAAAACAACATACCAAAGAAATGCACCGCATCGTTAAACACTTGCCAAATATCCTTTCGGTCATTAAAATGGAGGAAAACTATATCCCCCCATTGGAGTAGCAACGATATGAAAAAAGCCAGCGTCCTCAATTCTTTGTTGCAAAGATAAAGCTGAATCCCCAACTGAAATTGTCGCTACCATCCCGGATTTAGCCCACAACCGGTCCTCCTCCCATGATTTATACACCGGTACATACTTAGAAGTAACCTGTTGTTGCTGTTTTACCACCACCGGCTTGCCAACATACTTTCTCTTCTCCTCCCTCACCGTAAAAACATCTCCCACACCCACCCTCTCTACTTCCTCCGCCTCTGACTGCCCTACTACCACCAAACCACCTGAACATGCTCCCTCTCCCGTTCTCACCTTCTTCTTTCTTCCCTCTCCGCATACATTCACCGCTATGTCCCCCACTGTAATTGTCACGTCTTCCAACCCTTGCTCCCCCATCACCGTTTGTTTCCCCCGCCACACATAAGCTCCCTCACCTGTCTCCCCCAACACCAGATTTCCCCGCCTCACATATTTTACTCCCTCATCACTAAACACCATCACAGGCTGCTCCTTAATCACAGTGTTCTTCTCAACCAAATTAGAAACCCTAGGTGCAATATCGTTATGAGCAAACCTGTCAAATTTAGCTTCACATGCCCATACACAACTATTATAAATCCTAACATTATTCAATGCTTGAGCCAACGTCACCTTATTCCTAACATTAACATACCTAACGAATCCAAATTCTTGCCCACGAGTATTCCTTTGTCGAGCTATGTAAATATCAGTCAGAATGCCACATACCTCAAATGCTTGTCTCAACCGGAACAAGGGTAATTGATCAGTAAAATTAGTAACATAAAATGTTGCCTTGTCCCCTTCCTTCCCCACTCACGATAACACACCTGAACAGTGCCATTTGGCCAAAGAAACCCTACCTCCACACTTGTTGGAAACCCTGTTGTCATGTGAACCCTCCTGTTGATGTCCATACCCTGCTACAGTGTTGTAAACCTAATGTGAACCTTGTTGCCGAACCTGTCCCTCCACCCTGGCCGATCCTCCTTGCCACTCTGACTCTTGAAGCCTGTCTTGTCCTATGTATTCATGTTCCGTCGCTTTCCTCTTCCTAGACCGCATCACAATCCAATCTCCCCTATCCCCCCTATTTCTGCCACCCAGGCTAGACCCCGGTCCCCCTAGTGTATCTCTCAGCCGGAGAAAAGCTCTGACGCGGTGGTCGTAGATAAGCCCTAGGCTGATCGCCTCTCTCTATCTCTCTATCTCTCTCTCTCTCTCTCTCTCTCTCTCTCTCTCTCGTGCGCTATTTTTTTTTAGAGGAATTTGTTCCAATTTTTAGAGGAATGGACCCTAATAATTCATAGTTCGGCTGAAAAAATAAGTAAAATCTAATAAAAAAATGTTTCACTCATAAATCAAACTCAAATTGTTACAAACCATTGGTCTTTAGAAGAAGCTCATTGATTACTTAAGTTTAATCACTTAGATTATTCTATAAAGATTATTCCGTAAATTCCATAATAATCGTCGCATGTGTTGAATGTGACGAATGTTACTTTTTCATAATGGATATATTAAATAAAAATGAAATATAAACAAAAAAATTATTCAAAATGTCATGTGAATTTGTTTCAGATTTTAAAATAAATATATTTAAATTTTCTATATCATTGTTACCAATGGCGGATCTAGAAATTTTGACTTGCGAGGGCAAAATTTTATATGATAAATATTTATGCAAAACCTTTAACAATGCAAAATTGATAAAATAATAACATTATTATCATTAAGCAAAATACTTTATAAACACTATATTGTTCCCTAAAAAAAACACTATACCGTTATATATTGGAAAAATTAAAGACTCGTTAACATCTACAAATTAAAATTGATATTTACGTGTCTTTATATTTAAAAGTATGGTAAAAATCATTTAAAATTTCATCTCAAATGCATTTACACGTTTAATTTTATAAAATTCATAAAAAAAATACTCCTTTTATAGTATAAATTTCCATTTAATGGGGACAATCTATTATTTTAAGAGGGTGCAATAGCTAAAATATCAAAGATTTAACAAATACTATAGAAAAACTAGTGGTGGCAATTGCCCCCAAGTTGCACTATGTGCATCCGTGCCTGATTGTTACATGTATTTTTTTCTGTAATTTTTTTTGTTAATCTTTTGATTCTCAAAGAGTGGACCATAGTAATTCGAACTTCGATCGAAAGATGAGTAAAGTTTCGACAAGAATTATTTTACCCAGTAATTAAACTCGAGCTCTCCTGAATCATTCATCTATAGGGGAGAGCTTGTTAGCCATTGAGTTCAACCACTTGGTTTATTCCGTTAATAGTATTCCCTTTATTCCATTACAATCGTCACATTTGACATGTGACGATTATTATATTTTACAGGAAGAGAATAAATGAAAATAAAATATAAACAAAAATATTCAAAATTTTGAATGAATTTCTTCCAAATTTTAAACTAAACGTGGTTAGATTTTCTATATCATTTTTACTTAAAATTTATTTCCTAATTTTTTTATCATTCAATTTACATATAAATGGATTCTAGTACTTTGAAGTTCGATCGAAAGATAAGTAAACTTGGTTAAAAATTATACCAACTATAAAATGAACTAGAATTTTCATTTGTTTTGTTTTGAGAAATTGAGAATAGGCAGTGAAAGAAAGGTGTGAAAGTTTCAAGCGATTCAAGTTTTTTTTCTAGATTTTTCTTGTTTTGTTTACTAGCCAAAGGTCAAACCTAATCATAGATGTGGCTAAACCTTTTTTATTTTTTGGGTTTTTTCTTATTCTTATTTTTCGAAATCATATTTAGATCACTATATACATTATTTTGAATTTTGCTTGTGAATTAGAGTTGAATCTTTATGGTTGCCTCTTATTTTTATTGTGTATTTCCCAAATGCATTAGGTTAAATCGTTTTATACATGCTAGATTTTTTTTGTCGATTTGGCTTACTATACATAACATCAATCGCTTTTCCTATGAGATTTTTTTTTATTTTAAAAAAGACAAAAAGGGGCAGACTTGAGAATTGTGATGTTTTTCGCTTTTCTAGGTTTAAGTTTCATAATGAAGTGTTTAAGTTCGGGACAAATTTATCAAGTCACTTTCATTATTGGATTTTGATTTCTCTAAGGGTTTGTTTTGTTGGTGAAAAAATGTATTAAATGAGTTTGAAAAAGATGAATGACTTAGTAGTGTTCTGTTTTTTTTTCTTTCAAGAAATGGATGAAGGAGATGAAGAATTTAAATGAAGACGTTGATTTAGTTTTTAATCGATCCCAAAATAACCCAAACCAACATTTTTTTTACAAAACTAACGGAAACAACCAACGTGTTTAACGAAAGTACATTTATTGGACTAAAACTAATTAGGGATTAACATGAAACTAAAGAATTAGTTAAGGGACAAAATAACGATTTGACCAAAAGTATATGTTGAAAAATGTCTAACTCGAAATAAAGTACGATCGGTTCAGGAAATGAATTTTTATAGTTTTTTTTGGTTATGAATGAATCTTTATAGTTGAGTATACATTTTTTTTTTCAAAAATATAATAAAATGACATCGCAATAAATAATTTGTTCGTTGTGTCAATTTTTACTTTGTTAATATAAATTCTTTAAACTCGGTAAATTTTCCTTCCGATAAATAAAAACAAGGTATAATGGTTAATGGACTTTTGTCGTTGTTCAACTGTCCAAATTACTCCTTTAAAAAAAATTGTGCAAATTACTATGATAAAGAAAAATACTATTACTTTTGCCACGATCCTCTGTACTCGTGCACCCTGCAAAAAATACAAAAATACCCTCGGTCCGAATTATATAATCCGAACTAGATTGTTAGAGTTTTCCGGATTACAAAATCTGAACAATTTTGAAATGTGATTTTTTGTGTTTTCTTTGATGTCAAAGGTCTCTGTTGACCGTTATATAACCCCCGCATAAGCTGCAAAGCAATTGCAAGGATTATATGAACGGTCAACAATGACCATGACACCACAGACACTCCTAAAAAACTAAAAAAAAATGAAGAAAGTGTAAGAAAAGAGGTGAAGTGAAGAATGAAGGAATTTGTTGAAGATGGAAGTCTATTTATAGCATAAAACAAGTCCTAGGTCATAATTACAGTCAATGAAAACGTGTTTATGGTGCTAATCGTAAAAAATGCATTAATGGCTCCACTAATTGGCCAAACCTTTGGTGAAACGCCACCGTCCAGAAGAAACTAAGGGGTTTCGGATTATATAATTCGAAAATGACAAAAACATTCCGGATTATATAATCCGAACAACACCAGAATGCCTATTTGGAGGGTTTTTAAGAGATATTTTATGGAATATGACATAGAAAATAATTAATAAATGGTTAAAAAAACAAGTAAGCAACATAAACAACAAAATATTCCAGGATGGTCTTCGAATAGGTGCTTTTGAACTCGATCCTCCTGGTCTGCCAACTGACATATTTCTATCGGAAGGCCAACTGGATCGAGCTCATAAAAACCTTTTCGGATTCAAATCTGCAACATAACGATGAAAGACAAGATGTTTCAAGAGGATTGTTTTGAGTTAGATCATGCTGCTTTGTCAACTGAGATATTTCTATCGCCAAGGCACCAAGATCTAGCTCATACCAAACCCCTTGGTATTTATCTATCTATATATTTTTGACTGCATGTTGAGGATCTACATAATGCTATCAAATAGAGCTATCTATTTGCGACATCATTAGTTACATCCTCAACACAATGACAAAAAATTTCATGGTTTCTTTAGTGTGTTTGTTTTGTTTATGTTTTGCAGCAAGATCTATCTATTTATTTTTTACAACATGCTGAAGATCTTCATCACGCAGTCAAATAAATGGCTATCTATTTGCGACCGCGTGAGAAAGATCATCAGCTTAATGATAAAAATTTGCATGGTTTTATTGGTGTGTTTGGGTGTTTTGCTACAAACGCTAATGAAACCTGTTGTAGTAAACTGCAACTAACTTGGTGTTTGAATTAAAGGCAGAGTTTTTCATGGTTTTTTTTATTGGTGTGGTTTAATGGAAATGAAAACTGGGACACTTATGTATAAAGGTTTTTGGGCGTCCTGAACCACAGAAATTGTCGGTGCAATATGGACCATAGGAAAAAAATCATGTTTCGGATTGTATAATCTAGAATGTCCCTCACCCCACAGAAGGTGCGCAATCTCCTTCTTTTTTGCCAAGTATCGTAAAACTTCGGATTACATAATCCGAACTGTGTTAGTTTCTTTTGGATGGTGGCATGCACCACAAGAAACATGTTTTCAAAGGTTTTTACCAGCATTAGTGGCTGGTAAAACTTTTTTGAAACACGTTTTTAACTTAGCATTAAGTGTAGATACAATATAGGCAATTTGTTCTCCTATAAATAGCCTTCAAAACTTTCACATTTCTCACACCATCACCTCAGACTCTCTCCTCCTCTCCTTATCTTCCTTCTATGCACAATGTTTTTCCATCGTTTCCCTGTCATAAAAAGAGGCTATTTTGGAAACTCAATTATTATATGAACGATCAACGGGGAAGACACCGCGCTGCAAAGAAGCACTGTTTGTCTAGGTGTCAGGTTGATCTGTCAGGGTGCAAGGTTGACCATTAAGGTCTCTTTTGCCCTAGACAAGAAACATACCTTACGCCCACCCTTCCCCACCTTGCACTACTGGTTTAGTTTTTCCCCAAGAGGGTTGACTTTACCCTAGTCCCCTTCTCCCTTCCACCCCAACAGATTTTGCTTTACCCCAGTCCCCATTTCCTAGACAAGAAACATACCTTATTGTAAATGTATCGATATGTTAATAAAATGAGATTTTGTGTATTATCTGTGTTCTTTTATTTTTGTTTTTATTTGCATTTGTTTTATCATTTTGACATCTAAATAACATAAAATAAAGCAAGTGTATTGAACTTATGGTAAAATAGATTTTTGGATTATATAATTCGAAAATTTCTGGAAAATTAAATTTGGATTATGAAATCCGAAGGACATTCTTGTCAATTTACACGACGCGCGAGAACTTAAAAAGGTAGAAAAAGTAATAGTCAAAGAAAAAGTAAAAAAACTCAGAGGCCCGATTTAACCATTTGATCATTATCTCATTGAAATAATGTAGCGTCACATTTATTAATCTTGTTTTGGACAAGGATTTTGATATACATATATAGCAATTAAGATAATGTGCGTATTGGCGTCTTTTATAAATTTGGTCATGTGGATTGAATCTTTTCATCCTTCTTTTTCTTATTTATGGCATGCGTATATGCAGTTTTTCGCACTACCTCATCCTCACCTAGCCGCCTTTAAACTAGTGCAAAGTTGAAGTAACGTATCTGGATATATCATAGTACATTGTTCTTTAAGGAATATAATTTTTTCTCCTTACAAAAACGTTTTTAGAGGAAAATATGTTGTTAATTATCATGTTGCTAATTATTACACAACAAGAGTGAAGAAGAAAACTTGGAGAGCAAGCAACATAGTTTAGATTAGTGAATAGAGATTATTAGCTGCAGTCACTCTATTATAACTGTAGTGTTCTCTACTTCATCTATAAATAAGCTTGTAAACACTTATCACAATAATGAGAATTCACTTTTATTCATTCTGTTTTACTTCATAATATGGTATCAGTTTCTCTCTTTGAGAGAGAGAGAGAGTTTGTTACAATCCAATCCTAACTGTTTCCGCTATTGAAGCTTGAAGCTCAAGCTTCTTCATTTCTCTGTTTTTCTTCGTTTTACATGTGATTCGTTCTCGTTTCACTCGATTCTTCTCATTTTTGTTCTCAATTTCTTGTTGAGATTCATCATTTCGTCACATTTTGTGCGAATTGTTCCTTCTTTATCTTAATTTTTTTGACATTTTGCTTGTTCATCATGGTGCGTAATCAACCTGCCAGTCAAGATACTGAATCTCCTTTCTATGTTCATCCTAGTGAAGGTCCTCACTCTGTGATAATTTCTCCCAAATTCAATGGTTCCAATTATCTTGCGTGGAGTAGATCCATGCAGCATGCTCTTGGTGCGAAGAATAAGCTCTCTTTCATCAACAGATCTCTCCTTGTTCCAGATGATGATGATCTTAACAAAACTGCGTGGGAGAGATGCAATCACCTCGTGCAATCCTGGCTTATTGCTTCAGTTTCTGATTCTATTGCGCAAACCGTTGTTTTCCATGACACAACTTTTGATGTCTGGCAAGATCTTAAGGAGCGTTTCTCAAAGGTTGATCGCATTAGAATTGCCAATTTACGTTCTTCCGTTAACAACCTCAAGCAAGGTTCCAAATCTGTTTTGGAATATTTCACTGAGTTGAAAGCATTACGGGAAGAACTTCATTCCCATCGTCCTTTTCTTAATTGCACTTGTCTTGTTCAGTGTAGATGTGATGCTATGAGAGTCAACAAAGAGTATAGAATTGAAGATCAGATTATTGAGTTTCTAACTGGCCTCAATGATCCATTTTCAGTTGTGAAGACTCAAGTTCTATTACTTGATCCTTTACCTTCATTGAACAAGGTTTTCTCCTTAGTTATTCAAGAAGAGAG
>Ga0099826_10001391_pt1 | contig 14423 bp, 5 predicted proteins | sample Mtrugardesep15_FD_76830 | JGI IMG/M metagenome (GOLD analysis project Ga0099826, IMG submission 76830) | Root nodule microbial communities of legume samples collected from California, USA - M. trunc garden sep15 | ecosystem: Host-associated > Plants > Roots > Nodule | place: USA: California... | reverse complement strand
TACATACAATAGTTAAGCATAGGAAAAAATTCCAGATTTGTTTGAGCAAGGCATCTGGTTGCCTTGAGTTAAATTTTCTTAAGAAATTAAATCGTTTTTTTCTTGCTATCTCAATAACTGTTCCATCATTATCCATGTACTCATTGCCAAATTTGTTTTGTGCCCCAAAAATCCCATTGCTTTATTGGTGGTACATTTCATGTTGCATAAACGCAAACAAGGCAAAATATAATATTATGAAAATGCATGAAATGGACTTTTCTAAAGATGCTACCAAGTAAATGAGAGAGGGGGACAAACCATCATCTTTGGTATCCATGGCTCGATGTATATGTAGTTATGTATGGCAATGAGTTCTCAAATGTAGGCTATATTTTCATTTATTTGATGTAGTTATTTATAGGAGTAGATGTTATCTTTTCCATGAAGAAATTTGTAATTCATTCAAGGAAGTATAGGCATATATTCTCTGCCTTTAGCAATGACTTAAACCAAAAAGGTTTTATACGAACCTTTTAGGATTTTATCTCCTATATTGTATGTTAAAATTTATGGATATTCGTTGCTTCAAATTGTATATAGGAAGAAAATAAGTACTACTCACTATCAAAAAAAAGAAAAACAATAGTATGACTTTTTTTAGTCATGATCGGGATACGAACTCTAACCTATGTATGTGAGTTTCAATAGTTATTTACCATAAATAAAAATTATAAATGTTGGTCAATTTAAACACTTAAGTTTAGTCCCTCAAATTGAAAAAAACAATTAATTTACTCATTTACTCAATTTTTGCACCACAATTTAAAATATTTAATCATTGTTTTAAAGATTATTTAAGTGAATTGGGGGGTGTAAGTTGGGTTGAACCAATAGGCCCAATAAATTACATGAAATTTCGATCATCATCATCTTCATCTTCATCAGAGTGATAGATTTGATATCACAGTGTAAGATGGAAGGTGAATTACCAAGCATAAAGAAATGGATCGTGTTATACCCTGTTTACATCAATTCCAAAAAAACTGTAGCTGAAGGAAGACGAATCGGAATCTCCAAATCATGCGAAAACCCTACTTGTGTTGAAATCGGGGATTGTTGCAATTTTCTTAAACTTCCTTTTGCAATTGAGGTTAGTTAATTACTCACTCTCTTTTTCATTTTTCAATTTCAATTTCAATTTCAATTCATTATTGATGATTGATGATGATCACAGCCTGACAAAGCTTACCCCCGTGATTTCATGCAAAGAGGAAGAGTTAGGGTTTTGCTCAAAAAGGAGGACGGGACTCTCATTAATCCATCCATAGCTTCCAGTAAGTTTCGAAATTAATTATAACAATGCTGTTAATTTTGTATATTTTTATACATATGCTTATGAATTTCATAGTTCTTAGCTATCTGGGTATTTTGTATTATCTGAATATAAACTATTAATCAGTAAAGATCCCGTGCAATTGAATGACCGGAAATGTCCTGTACAACTCAGTTGGTAGCTGCAACCGTAGGGAAGGGACGTAATATTCATTCATTATATAAGAATACCTCAATGGCTGGACCTTATGGTATTTAGATAGTTGGCCAGAACATTGTTGTGAGGTGCTATTATCGGTGTCATGGTTGTTTACTTTGATATCTTCTTCCGACCCTGATGCTGACGTCTGTTGGCATTTTGATTGGCACTGAGTCGCTAACAACTAAATTGTGTGTTTGTATTTTAATTTTTGATATGACAAAAGAGATATTGGCTTCAAGTTAGGATGTTTTGTCCACTACATCATCAAGTCTATCTACATTGATTATACTTTCTACCAGCACTACTTATAATATTCCACTTTTATGGCTCTGGACTCAACACTCGATTGGAACTGGTCACTTATAGGTTCTAATTGTGGATGGACTTAGAGTAGAATTGGAAATTAGGAGTTAGACTTGTGTTGCTGTTCTGCCATTTTATTTAACATAAAAGTAGAAGTACAACAATATGAGTTTGATTTGCTCACAAAGGTGAAAGCTTAAAAGCATGTGAGAAATCAATTGAAAATATTCTCTTTTCTTTCTTTCTTAGAATTGAAATTGGATCCCAAGACAAATAATGGAAAAGAGCAGCCATACCTTATGCATGTAACATTATGCATCTTGATCAACATAGAAGATACGTAGGAACTACATATTTTTGGCATTTTTTATTTGTGATAATATCTACATTAGGCCAGTGGCACTTTTACAAATTCAAGTTGATTAAGGTAAAAGTACCTTGTTTTAACAAAAGTAGCATGTTCATAAAGCACAAATCGAAGAAGTAGGAAACAATAATTTACATGGAGATGTTAATAACATCACATCAGAGGGAGATCTTTCTAAGTGTATTTCACAATCAAGTGCAATGTTGCTTGAAATAGTATTCTGAAGCAGCAGTGAATTCTCATTGAGTGTTTTTCTTCTTAAAGAATGGTAAAGGTTAAAAAATGGGAAGTAACAATCGAAACCTATCATCTTGCCATGTAGGTCAATTTTGTAACTGTCTTTTAAAAACAACTACTACATACTTTATTCTTATTGAACGTCAGTGTAAAACTAGTTTTCGCTGACGGTGCGTATCCCCTTTTCTCTAATAATTAATTGTAAGGTCTGTAACGGCCTTATCAAACTCTAAAGTAGTTAGTCAGAGAAATTGTGAGACCATGATAATATAACATCGGCCACAAGATTATGCTATTCTTTTTTATTTTCTAGACACAGATGTTTAAGCCTGCAGAAATTATAGGATTTAGGCAGAGAGAGAGAAGGAAACTGAAAGTAGAGACTAAATATTTTCAAAATGATATTTGGTTTGATGTGATAATCCCGTCTTTATAACAATATATATTTAGCTACCAAATTCTATTTAAACAGGAAAATTAATCATGAGGTTCAATGAAACATAGAGCCCATGCCAGAGAGATCATCTATGATGTTATAAATTATGATAGCTTATTTCCTAAGGTCTTTGTCAATGTCGAGTCGAGAATCACAACTCTTTTGCAAGCATCACATATTAAAAGGATTAGAAAATAGATTTAATGAATGTTGAATATACTAGTATCTCATTATCATTTGTTTTGTTTTTATGTCTTTGCAGGAAAGCAACTAATGTTACGCGTTGCAGAGATGGTCCCTAAACACCATGGAAGGACCAAGAAGCAGGAGACTGCATCAACAACAACTGCAACTGCTGGACCTTCCAACAAATCTGGGAAAGGTGGAAAAAAGAGAAGATAATTATGTGTTTGAAAACTTGTTGAACATTTTCATACTGGTGCCTCTCGGAGTGTATTATTCATTACAGTTGAAAATATTTACCCTAACTAAATTGAAGTTGTACCACTGGGAAATGGGTTTTGCGCATAGTATGTAACATTTTTCTAAGAGGACTTATTTTCATACAATATAGTCTTTGTTTTTCTGTTTTTTTTTCTTCTTCCGAAGTTGCAAGAAGACACACATCACGTTCGGAAGGAAAATGACATGTAATAATGATGACATATAAGTCTTTGTTGCCCAAGCCAAGCAATTTAGGTTGCCCTTACAGTGGGGACGACCAAGGTTTTGCTACTGCAAGACCAAGTACTTCAGCCAAAATCGAGTTGATATAATATCCCACCACCACTAGAGATCTTGAGATCTCTCTGTTTGGTGGCTTTTTAAAATGAATGATATAATTAGTTCTTTACACATTCAAAAGTGATGAGGTTTTTCATATTTTGAGATAGATTGGGATGATTTCTACCCTCCTAGTCGTAACACTAAAATAACCATGCATTTAAGAATTTGAAAACTAATTTTTATTTTGAAAATTATGTAATATGAAATAATACTTTTAAAATTTAAATAGCATATAGAATTTGAATTTGATTTAGCTCAATCTTGCAAAAAGACCCATCTATAAACATATTTTTAAATTATATTTCAAGACATATTATGAATACGTCATTGCATCGTTCCGTGGGTGACGGCCGCTTTGTGTCGTAACCCTAAAATAACCATACATTTATTACATGTTTTAAAGCGTGTTTTAAATATGGTTAACTTTGATAGTATTTGAATAAAAAGTTGCGTAATAATCTTTTTTGGGTTATGTTAACTTGTGGCCTTGTGTCCTACGAGCATAATTAATGATCTAAAAAAAGTTAAAATATAAGTTTTATTTTAAAAAAAATAAGTTTTTAATTCTTTGAAGAAATTGAATGCACAATTTCCAAATATAATTTTTACGTTTGACATCTAAACTTGTGCATTAAGGACACAAGTTAGCATTTTTCATCTTCTTTTTTTGTCAAATAAATTAGTGGCAAGTTAAGTGAGATGTTCGTTGTTCAAATTTTGACAAGATCCTCGGAAAATAAGTGTCACGTGTTTGCATAAACTATCGATGAGATATGTCTAATATGGATCAAATAAATTTTTTAAGAAATTTTAACAAAATGTTAATTTTTTTTTTACAACAAAATGTAATTTTTTTTTACAACAAAATGTTATATAATTTCTTAAAACAAAATATTATATTTGTTCTTCAGTAAAAATAGTAAAGGTTCATATTTTAACAATTTTTTAATGGTCACCAAAGGTCTTGCAAAATTTATCAACAAAAATTTGGTTGCAGTCTTTTTTTATGTGACTAACATCCTTCAGCAGCTTAAATGTGGACAAATCCACGTACCTAAAGATTCATCTTGGACGATTAAATCTTCTTAAGTTTTTTTTTTTTTTAAGGAAATCTTCTTAAATTGTTTCTTTGTATAATTAAAAAAAGAGTAAATAGAAAGAGAGAATAGAAAATAGAAAGGAGTTATCTCGTGTATTAAATTTTGAAAATGAATCTATACTATTATTATGTCGTATTCATGTTCATGTAAAAAATATATAGATATGTGGCTGAATTCCCTGATATATCAAATGCAATGTACTAAAAAGAAAATAGTTATTTTGTTGATCGAATGCGTAACGATTAGTCACAAATGTATCGAAATTTGAAAATATTATATGATTATGATTATGTTAGTCAAAATATTAAAATGTTTGGTTAATATTGTCATATTAATCTCTCAATATACTTATTTATAAATAATTAATAAATTACACAGTCACAAACTTAATCTAGAATTTCTGATATATCGTGAGACTATGGAGGTTATTCCTTCAAGTAAAAGAGATTACACAAAAAATGCAATGATTTTCGGTAACATTAATTTGGTGAGGAAATTTTTTAAAGATGCAATGATGTAATATTAACAATTCAGTGAGAGGATTACATGGGAGTAAATTTTTTAAATAAGTGAGTAAATGCATTAATTGGGCACATTCAAGGAAAAGCGTGTTTTTAATTCCATATACTACTCCCATTACGAGCTATAAAAAGAGTCTGGTTCATAATCTTCCATTACTCAGTCACATAAACTCAAAGCCCGTATCATTAGAAGATTTAGTGTCACATCTCAGCCATTCTAAACTCGTGATTATGACTTCAACAAGTACATTTTTCACTGCTTTGATGCTGCAGTAGTTTTTTATTTTATTTTTTATATCTCTATTTTGAATTCAATGTCTGATTTATTTTTGGATGATTGCTCAAAACAGAAATTATACATTTGGAACCAATCATTAGGTTACATCCTTTTCTTTTTTTTTTCATTTTAATGTCATTATCATCAACCTTCACTTTAGATGATCATTCTATAGGTCCATCAGATTGTTCAACCTTTAAAATAAGTCGATCCAAGGTGGCTCTAAGCATGGGCGGGGAGGGACAGCCGCCCATGACAGCACTTTTACAGGGGCACCAAAATTATATATATTTTTTAGCTCACATTGATTAATTCTTTTTTTAGAGAACCTTATTTATGAATGAATCTTTAGTGATAAAAAATGAAAGAAAACATTTGAATAATTAAAAAGGAACAAGTTTATTTATTCACAAGGGCACCAAAAGTCTTAGGGTCGGCCCGAGTTGATCAAAAGTTACATTTTGTTTCAAAAATACAAGGATTGAGCCATCATGACTTCCGATAGATTTTGTGCAATCGAAAGTTACTATCGGATAAATCCAAAAAACTTTTGAACAACGCAAAAAGGGAAAATAAAGCAATTACTTCAAGCTTACATTGGGCATTGTTTTTTCTTCTTGGATTTTTGGATGTGGATCCTCTACTGCCGCAGTTGTCTCTACAACAATGTTAATTTTGACTATTAGATCAATCGGATGACTAATAAACAAATAAATAATAAAAAAAGAAAAACTCCAAACAATTGTATGTATTTTCTTGTGGATCCTCTCTCTTAATAAGAATTATTTATTTATTTATTTATTTAATTGTTTTATCTGTCATCTGATTAATCTGATCAAAATCCATTGTGCTGTTATTTTATATTTTGTATCATTGTTGCATTCAGTGAATATACAAAGTTTATTTAGTTATTCAAATAGAGTAATGTATTTAAATTTGATTTTGATTTTGTTTCTCTATCTTATATTACATGCTTTCAATTTTGCATGGAATGCAATAGAGCTTGAAAAGATACTACGTAAAGCACAACGTTGCTGGCTTGGAACTGCTGAAATATGTGAGATACTTCGCAATCACCGGAAGTTTGTGTTATCACAGAGTCCACCTTATAGGCCTCCTGGTATTGCTTATTTTTTACATACTTAACTTGTTCTATTGCTCATTCGTGTATGAAGTAGAAAAGTTTTGGCTACAATTCGTACACATGCTTGGTATGAAGATGGAGTAATAATTTTGACATGTTCATTTTTTTCAGCTGGGTCACTGTTATTGTTTGATCGAAACACAGTCAAATTCTTTCGCAATGATGGCTACCGCTGGAAGAAGAAAAAAAATGGCAAGATAGGAGAAGGTCATATAAAGTTGAAGGTGTGTTGGTCATTTTATTAGTTGTAAATTTCACTTTTTTTAATCAAACCTAATTTGAATACACACTTTATTACCATTTGATTTTTTATTTCCTTGTCATGTAACATTTCATTAAATTTCCATTGTGGTTGATACAAATAATAATAGAGAACACACTCAGAAAATGTTTGTATAATCAATAACAAGATTGCTAATGTTGAGATAAAACAAACATACTAAGAAGTGCTTCCCCATTTTTTGCCTTCTTTTATGAAACTTAACTTTTGACGATTGTATCAAATGAAATTATCTGAAAGTGGTTCTCCAAATTTTTAATTTTTTTTTAATTGCAAAAGATTTATTATCAAGGTGGAAAAAAGTACAAATGAGGTTCTAGTGTCCTGGTTTTAATATTTGTATGTCTGGTGCCATTTTTCTCCCTTAGTTTGCATTTTACTTTGGTCTCATGAGTTGCCTAATTTATTGGTTCTATTGTTCAATGTAGGATGGTAGTGTTGCAGTCTTGCATTGCTTCTATGCTCGTGGTGAGGATAATGCAAACTTTCGGAGGAGAGTTTATCGGATGCTTGATGAGTGAGTTTTTGTAATCCTATTTTTAGGATCAAGAGTTTATATCATTGACTTTTTACAAAGAATATTCAGCATGGTTCTTACGTTGTTAATTGCTATTTTATCCGGATATTTTTCATTTTTTGTAAAGTTTAGAGAAAGTAATAGACTGAGTCTTAATTCAAGCCTGAACCTTGCAAGGTTGCACCATGTGTTCATGCCCTTTTTACATGGTTATAGTGATAAAAAAAAATAAAAAATCAACTTAAACATATTCTTTTGAATTGCAGGCAGTTCAAGGACATTGTCCTCGTGCATTACGGAGAGGTATGCATTTGTTTTTCTTTGTAGCATTTTTGTTTTTATCGTAATTTTATTTATGCAGATGACATGATGCTACATTGGAACCAGAATTCTGGCTAATCTTAGTAATATCAAGCACAATTGTGTTGATTTTCTGTGCTATATTTTTTTAAGCATGTTTCCTATGAGCTGCATTAAATGGATTGTGAGAAATCACGAGTACTTGTTTTGCATATTTTGTGGTTCCATCTATGGGTCAACCATAATAGAAGGATCTCCCAACCATATTGTGGTTCTTCAAATATGCTTGTTTTGCATATTTTAAATGGTTTTATAAAATGCTTCACACTTTACAGGGCTGCAAGTCTGGCATATTCTCACATTTGCGAGTAGTTCCGGTAACCCCGGGTGGTAGCTCTCATAGTAGTTCAGTGCCTTCCTCTTCCAAAACAAGCTCACCAAAATCTGATGTTCAAGTATCTTTGACATCGAATGCAAATGAAATTGATCAGCAACGAGCTTCTGTGTATGAGAATGTAGAGTTACAGAATCCTTCTCAAGTCAATTCTCATGCTCAATCTACCAACAGTTTCATACATCATTGTGCACCTCAGCTTGCACATGAAGCTACCGGTTAGTTGTGGAAAAGAATAGGAAATAATATGTAGAATTGTTTTCGTTGTGACTCTAGGTCTTTCCTTTACTTTTTGTCGTAAACTTCACCTGTAGAAATGTCGATTTACCTCAATTCATATTGTACATTATTGTCATTTTATTTTGTCTTGTGATCAGTCAGGTGAAGATATTAGTGACAAAGATAATGCCTATAAATTTTAATTGTTTATTTTTCCCGTAAACTTTTTGCCTGCTATGTCTGTCTATAATGCCAATTTTGTTTGGATTTTTAAACATGTGAATTTTTGTATTCAGGATTTTCTGGGTTATCGAGGAACCCCATTATTTCATCATGGAGATTGGACAATTATCAGAATGTTAATCAGGTGTGGTAATCGCAATTATCAACTATATTTTTAAACTTTGACACTCTGCCTTGATTTCCTTTATGAATCCTTGTTAAAGTTTACATATTCCAAATTTTGGGAGTCCTATGCATTTTGTTGAGATATTTGAAATTATGTTATGATATTATGTGAATATTTTGTTATAAATAGGATAGAGAAATCGGAATTGGTTATTGGTTATGATCTTTATATTTAATCAAGGGATTTGGTTGTACACTTTGATGAGTATAATTGTATAAATAAAAACACATTGAGGATTAATCTCTCATGTAACTAAGATAAATTCTTTCTCCACCTTCACATGTTGGTATATATTAGGGCCAAGTTTTGGAAAGGACTTCCCCTCGTGCTTAAGATATGATGATGAGGTTAACATGCTCTCATGCTTAAGATGACAAACGGATATATTTTCCTAAGGAAATGATGTTGTTATTTATATAGTTTTACATTTACTAGTCGCAATGCCTTCCCCTATGTGACTTTTTTTCTTTCTTTCTTGCAGCTTGATGGTTTTGGACGGTGGATGAACAAGGAGACTGATGGAGATTGGGATAATTCTTTGATGGCTTCATATTCCGGCAATAATTCAAATACATTTGATGTGGATAATCATGATATGGATTATTTAGAACAACTACTTAGTATCGATGACTTTACCTTCGATTGGGCATTTGATTGATTTTACTCTTATTAAATTAATGTTATGTTAACGTCTTTTATTGTATACACAAAATAAAAAAAAAAAAAAACGCTTTGCCAACTTTGAAAGTAATTGAAATATTTTGGTTTAGACAAATATGTAGACTCCTAAACTATTTGCGAAATTTTAAATAGGTTAAAATTGCACCAAAAAAAAAGGTTAAACTAAAAAAAATTGTGATTAGATCCCTAAACTGTTTTTTTTTTTTCAATTAGGTCCGTATATTTAGAGACCTTTAGTCAACGGTTGGTCAACTCTGATGTAGTGTATTACATGTCACAAATCAATGTCAACCTATTTATTTGAATTAAAAAACAGTATATATAAACTGCTCACTGCACTAGAAGTGCCATGTATAGACAAAATGTATCAACGCCAATGAGATCAAAATTACAACCCAACCAATGATTGAAAGACAAAAACATCACACTAGATTTTACATGATGAGACATAGTATTTGTTTACATTTTTGAACTTGCCAAAGGTATTACAATGATCAATCAATTATACAGATGGAGGATGTCTGTACATTATACATTAAAAAAAAGAAGTGGTTGTTTAGCCGTGTAAACTATCACCAGAAGATTTGCGGTACTGAGTAAGCTCTTCGTTCACACGAGCAAGAAGTCTTTCAGACTGTGACAACCTCTTGGTAAATCTGACGTTACCCAAATTTTGAGCTCCCTTATCCTGTAATCCACAAAATAAAATGCTCGTGACTGAGAAGGAAAGTTTCATTTTAAAATGACAAATTCGACCCTACTAAAGATAGAAAATGTAAGTAGACCTTAGTCTTTGATGATTGTGGGACATGTTGAGAATTTCGTGTCCCAACTAGTGTTTTAACCATGTCGTCCAATTCTGCAATCTTCCTAATCAGATTGGTCTTGTCCATCTACAACAATTGACAGGAAAAAAACCATAAACAGAATGATTTTTTTTTTAATTCTTATGTGGTAAAAACCAGATCACAGTGATGTGTTGCTCCCTAGTAGTACCTTCAGCATTTCATTTTGTGCAGAAAGCAACTGATCTCGCTCTTGGAGTTGTTGCACTGCTATCTGAGTAGCAAGCATATCTGTCTCTTTAGTTTTCAGGTTCAACATGAAGCTGAGTCACAAATTAAATACGGTTAGAATAGAAATGAAATTTGAGTTCAATTTCAGAATATTAAGTTGTTCTAAATCTTGAAATGGCATGGACGCAGATTTCAGAGTTTAAACATTAAAGAACCGAAAATTTGGAATGTAACTTAACACAGACATCTCTCATATGTTGAAATGTATAGTCGGAATTCGGAAGATTCTCTTATTTGATCAATAACTCATAACTCCATGCTCGTGCTTGATTTAGGGCTTATTATATTTTGCCATTTAAAAAAGAAAAAAACTCATAACGCCATTCTTTATGGTAAAAAAAAGGTCTATATCTCTTTTAAGATCACTCAACCAGTTTAATATGAACTTGAATCAAATATGAAATATCATATGCCCAACGCTACTCCATGGGAGGAGTTTAAATATGTTAAAGAACTAGTAAATCATGAGCTATTCCAAATTAAGAAAATTTATTAGAAAGCATAATCAAGCATGGATAATGGAGCAGTCAGACATGGTTTCCAAGCATACTAACCTCTCTCTTTCTTCAATGAGATCATTAATATGTTGTCTAAGGTCAAGATTCTCTTTTTCCTAATGATAAAGAAATGGCAATTAAGTTAAACATCTTATAAAATTTACAGCACAATATAATTTTTTAGCATAGAGTACCTTTGCAAAGAACTCTTCTCTCTGAAGATGAGCTTCCTCCACTAATTTCACGATTTGGTTTTGGTCTATCAAATTCTGGAACATACCAGAAGCAACAAAAATGCAAGGCAATGAGAAATTGCAACCATGAAATTTCACAATATAAAAATAAATCTGAAACTTACCGCATAGTTGGTAATGTCCAATTTGACACCAAGAAGGTCCCGAATCACATCATGAGTCATGCTTTCAGTAGCAGCCAGCCTTGTTTGTAGCATGCAAACCTGATCCAATGTAAATTTAGACATTTAGTCCATTATGTGTTTAATACTTACTGTGACGATAATTCTCAGCATAACAGATAGAATATATATGAACAGTAGTTTTGTTATTCTGACACCTTAAATTTTAACCCGGACCTACACCTAAATTACTGGCTAAATCCACTCTTAGACCATGAGCCACCACCACTAGTTTCAGAAGGCTGCTTAGGAAATCATGATGGTTTCTAACCAAATTAAAAAAAGGTTAAAACATTGTAGGCCAGATGTAAAATTCAGGTGTAGAGAAACATTTCCCTTTGAACAAATATCTAACATAAAACAAATGGAGATTTAGGTTTCGATGAATGACAAAATAAACCAGATCTGAGAAGTAGATTCTTGAGGCCATAGCTTTTATATTTTCTTCATATATCAACTAAAATCCTTCTATCCATCGTATGAAAATGATACTAATGTATACTCTCCTAGGATATTAAGTTATACACACGGGATAGAGACTATAAAAGGTTAAATACCTCCTTTTGCCGGCTAGCTGCAAGTGCTTCAAGTTCTTGCACACGGAGCCTTGCCACTGACAATTCTTGATCTTTCTCCTGATTCATCTGCTGAACCAGATTTGAAATGCATCTGAATGGTGAGCCAGAACCTCTAGTCCTTGTTGACATTTTCTCCATTTTCTCTGTTGTTGGTGCCATGGATGTTGAATATGACATATCTGTTTTCACTTCACGGAACATCGACTCCAGGCACTTGTACTAATAAGAAGGATTGGGAAGCAAAAGACGCCGCAATGTAAGAATAACATGATACATATTTTTGGTTTTTCAAATAAAAAATTGTTAATCAAACTTCGTCTTAGCGTAATGTGAAAACTATTTAATAAAACCTGAACTTGTATTGATGCGTACCTTCTGCTGGTACTGCAATGTTTGGGCTTCAGCATGCAGTACAATTTCAGAGATGTACTCTTTGCACTTTTTAATCTTCCAAAATATTAACAAAATATTAGGCGAAAAAAACAAAATGTCCAAGTTAATTGATTTTTTTTAAAGAAAAAAATAGAGGTAGAGAAGAATACCTCCTGATCTTTCTCTGCATTTTCATTTTCAAGAAGCTTTATCTGTATCTGTGCCTCATGAAGTTCCAGTACTTTGCTGGGCAGTTGCCTACATCAGGGGTTTTTATGTGATGGACAACAGAGAAATCAAATCAGAAATCAATTCCAATAACAATAACAACAGTATAAAGCCCTTTTACAAATAAATTGGGCCTGTTGTTACATGAATTAAATTAGAAGATAGAAACCATACATAGAAAATAATTTTGGCAAACTTGTAGTGTAAAAATTATTAGCACTAACCTAATTTTGAATCTCTACATCATTGGACTTATCAAGTTTTCATCATAGTTAAATTATTTCAATGTTAACATTTGCATTTGGTCAAAATTAAACTATAATACAAATCAAGGAAGGTAGCAGCTCCAACCTAGATTTCTTCTCTCCAGTTTGAACACTCATGCTTTCTGAATCTGAGTTTTGGGGTAAATTCTCAACTAACAGTATCCTCTCTTTCAAAGCTTGGAGTTCCACTTTTAGTGAATCACTAATTGAACGATGTCTTTCTGCCTCCTCATCCATTTCATACACCTAAGAGCAATGCAATATAGTAAGGAAAAAGCAAAGACATAAAAGATCTGTATGATTAACCTTTTGAGCCATTTCAAACAACAAGCCTGTATTGTACTGACATTGACATTGAACATGAAAAATATTACCCAATTTCAACTAACCTTTTTCTCTAAAACATTAATGGTAGATTCAAGTTCCTCAACAGAATGTTCCAAAATCTTGACCTCCTCTTCCTTTTGCTCAGCAAAGAGCTTACTAGACTCTGACTCCTACAATTGAGATTTCAGTTTCATAAAAGATGGTTCCAACAATAATAATAATTAGAAACTAGAAGCAATCACAATAATCAACATAAAAATACCTGACGAGCTTCCATGGCAATAGCTTCCTTTTCATCAACCAAGGAATGAGTCATCTCAAGCTTGTCATTCAAGATATGAATTTCTTCATGAAGTTGGTCTCTCTCCATAATCACCTGATTTAGTTCATCCTCAATGTTTTGAAACAAGGAAAGTGATTGGTTTTCCAATGAAGCTGTCAAATTAGCAATTTCTTTTTCCAAGCCTTTAATCATCTCTTTATGCTCATCCAATTGCTCTTCAGCTTCAGTTTTGTTGGCATATAATTCTTTTAAAATATCCCTTAACTCCTCATTTTGATCAACAAATTTTTCAATTGATTCTTTAGCAAGCTCAAGCTCATAATTTGATCTAGTCAAGGCCTTTTCAGTGTCAGCAAGAGAAGCTTCAAGTTTTTTGTTTTGAACCAATATATCGTCAAGCTGACTTGATTTAATCTCTAGCTCATACCGAGCTTGGCTTAGAGAAAATATTAACTTCTCAATCTGATCCTTAATTTCCTTACTGTTAGAAGTTGATTCCTGCAACAGTCTGAAATCAAAAAGTAAACCCTCTAATAACTCTTGTTTCCTCTCTAACTCCTTTTTAAGAGCCATGTTTTCATAAAATACTCTAACATTGGGAAGGTCTGGTTCCTCTTGCACGTTTTGGATTAACAGATGATGGTGATCTATTGTCCCTATACCTTGATTAACTATACTAGGGACAGGTTCTGCAATACTTGAGCAAGTTTTTGGCAAATTATGCAATTCCCTTTGCCTGGCTGATTGTAAGTCATGGTCTACACTATAATTAGCAAATTGACTGACAAACTCTGTTAAACAGCAACTGTACAGAGCAAAAGATTCAAAACCTACATCTACGGTCTGAGAGCAAATATCTTCTACTGATGACCTGAAGCTGTTCATAAAGTGTAG
>Ga0099826_10001390_pt1 | contig 14428 bp, 8 predicted proteins | sample Mtrugardesep15_FD_76830 | JGI IMG/M metagenome (GOLD analysis project Ga0099826, IMG submission 76830) | Root nodule microbial communities of legume samples collected from California, USA - M. trunc garden sep15 | ecosystem: Host-associated > Plants > Roots > Nodule | place: USA: California... | reverse complement strand
GTTTATTTACAATGACGCTTAATAGGGGAAGGACTCCCCATTGTAGATGGTCTTAGTGGTTTTGTCTTTATTTTCTCTCCCTATCGTTTTTTTTTTTAGCAAATCGCTTTGTATTTCTTGTTCAATTAGGTTTTGGCATTTGTCCTCTCAATTGCTTTGTTTCCTTTTTTTTCATTTTAATATTATATTACTCTTGTTATAAAAATAAAGTTAATAAACATTTTTTTGATTGAACGAATAGTCAATAAACTTTTTAATAAATTTTAGTAAAAGTTGAAATGTTATGTTGGAATATTTTATTATTTAATTATATTCTAATATCATTATGTGGGCAAATATCGTAATAATAATTATATTAGTTATTTATCAATTATGAGCCTTAATTGATTAGTGATCAAATTAAGTAATAAGACTATTAGATTTCTAATTGGATAATTAAGTAAATATTTAATTAGTTGATATGGACTCAATGAGTGGATGTCCGGATGGCCCATTAATGGAATAGTGAGAAACCTTAATGACCCTCTAATATAAAAGAGGCTATGGTCCCAATATACCGGCAAAACATTCCCTTCTCCCCATCTGAAGAGAACTTGAGGCATAAAGATACCGGTTGAGGAAGAACCAAATCAGCCACCGCTTTCGTTTGTTGCAGATCACTTACTCTCTATGTTGAGAGGGCTGCCATGAAAGCTTTATCCAGGTATTCCTAATACCCTAATTTTTAATATTCTTGATAAATCAAACATGTCCTAGATCCGATCATAAACATGTTCAATATTTTTTTTGTTTCCGCTATTGATTCATAATTGAACATGTTTTATGAAATCTGTTTAGACCTAAATTTCTAACATGTTAATCTTTAATTGAAATTATATTTGATTAGGCTTTCCATGTTTCAGAATCAAATTTTGAATTGGCTTCTCCCTTTTAAATTTAGGCTCATCTTTATTTTTATTTTTTTTGGTAATATAGGCTCATCTTCTTTAGCCTAAATGAAAACTGAAGTTCGCATATCATTTGGGATATAGTTTGTTAGTTGGATCGACTTAATGTGTTATTGTATTAAAATTCGGCAAAATTTTGCAGACCACAAGAGATTGATCATAGCATTGTTGTTATGTATTGTTATGTACTAGCGTCGACGGAAGGATTGGGTCTGGTTTTGGTGTATGGGGAGATTGAATACAAGGCTTATTGAAGACAATGTTTTTTAGATTTCAATTTTGATGCAGGGCGGTAATTAGTTGCTTGGAGCAATAGAGGTAACAAAATATCTTGCTGGTGGTGCTGAGAAGTTAGCTGAAGCATTGGATATGTAGATAGCAATTCGTAAACTCCTCCAAATTAGTCTGCTACGAGAAAATTTTGGAGGAAGCAATAGAAAGCAGACATTATAACTTTTGAGATTACAATAAAGGTAGCTATAATGTCTGCTTTCTGTTGCCATTTCTGAGAAGCTACAAAATCAAGCTTCTAGCTGAACGCGGAAAATTGTTGTGATTTTGTAGTAAAAGTGGAACACTCACTGTGTAAAGACGCATTGTTTGATTACAATGCATAGTGACACGAAAAGAAGGAGGAAATATACATTGTCGATGTAAAAATGTTTTTCCACTGTCAATTAATCAAAAGTTTCTAAATATATATTGTTTGATTTTTATTTTTAATCACAACCACTTACAAAGTCGAACATATGGGTGCTTGTGATTCATTGACATTGTAAGACTTTTCATATTGACAATGCATCAAAATGAAATTCATACAAATATTTTCTTATGTCAAACTCATACAAATATTATAGGATAAAGAATTCATTTATATATATTGGCAATGTAATATTTTCATATTGACGGTGAGGGAGATGGCTGATAGAGGGTGGGTGGTTGGAGGTGACACTTGGGAGTGGCGAAGGCGCCTTTTGGCGTGGGAAGAGGAATCAGTTTTAGAGTGTTCGTCCTTGCTGTGTCATATTGTTTTGCAGGATCATGTTCATGACAGGTGGCACTGAGTTTTGGATCCTATTAACGGTTACTCAGTTAAAGGGACTTATCAGTATCTCACGCTATCAGACACATCTGTGGAGCGCGGTATTTTTGATGCAGCGTGGCTGAAGCAGGTTCCATTAAAGGTTTCAATATTTGTGTGGCGACTTTTTCGCAACAGACTACCTACCAAAGACAATCTTATTCGTAGAGGAGCTCTTCATCTTGAAGACATATATTGCATAGGTGACTGCGGCTGCCCGGAGACGACAAACCATCTATTCTTCAGCTGCGACATCTTTGGCAATGTTTGGCATCGGGTTTACCAGTGGCTCGGGTTCTCCTTTATTTTACCAAACTCTGTTTGTGATCACTTTCATCAGTTTGGTCACATGGCGGGGTTACTGAGAGTTACACATTCCTTCTTCAAAGTTATTTGGCATGCTTGTGTTTGGATAGTTTAGAAGGAAAAAAACAACAAAATCTTCAAAAGCAAAGCACAGGAGGTGGCTCAATTATTAGATAATATAAAGTTTGTTTCTTTTTCTTGGCTTAAGGCTAATAGGCTAACTTCCGCTTTAAGTTATAATGACCGGTGGCGGCACCCTTTAATTTGTATAGGTGTTATGGAGTAGTCTTCATTTCATCTTTTTAGCTGTTTCTTTGTTTGGTAACAAATACTTGATTTTGTATTCGTTTGAGGAGTAATTCTCTTTGCACACCTTGTATGAGGTGAATCACTCTTGGTGTTTATAATATTTCATTTTAGCTTCTTAAAAAATAATCATAACTTTCATATAATGATCCACATGAATAACTGTGATTTGTGTGACGGTAAACATTTTACAATTACTCTTATCAATTATCATAAATAACCTCATAGTAAATATATATAATAGTCAAAAACTAAACTACTCTTAAAAACAGTAAATTATAAATAGCCTATTAACTATCATATAATGATGACATTCCTCCCCGATAATTCATGTATTGCACTTCGAAGTCGTTCCACATTTTTTTTGAACTTATTGAAACAATCAGAATTTTCCTTTTGATCAACAAAAGAAAGAGAATTTCCGGTGTAAGGAGGATCTTGTACAGCAAGGAATTCATTCCAACATTCATTGGTTTTTTCCGTGTTTCCCTTCAATTGGTATATAATTGCCTGTAAAAAAGAAAGAGAATCAATGAGCAAACTTAATTCGACAAGACTTTCTCTATAATTTTAAGGCTAAAGTGCATCTTTTTCCCTTTAATTTTCAAAAACTTGTGATTTTAGCCTTCTATGTACAAAAACTACAATTTTAACCCTTTAAGATTTAGTCCCTTTGCAATAATAGTCCTTTTGGTCAATTTTAACTAATCAATGACTATGTGGCAGGCCACATATGTAATTATTGAATTTTAAAAAATTTAAAAATTCACATAATTATTTTTAAATTAAAATGAAATTAAAAAATTCAAAAAATCAAAAAAAAAATTTAGTTTAATTTCAATTCATTTCTTCTTCTTCATCTTTTCATATCAATCCAATCCAACCCAAATCTGAACCTGCACACCCTAACTTCACTCACTCTAATCCATCCTTATTCCTTTTCTCTCATGAATTTCTTCAAATCCGTTTTCTCCAACGACCTAGATCCACCTCAACCTGAATAGACCAGATCCCAATTCCGACGAAGGCAACGCTTGAAACTTCAACACGAAGAAAGAACATGAAGTATCAGTAAAGTAGTAGACCCAAGAGCAAAGTGAGTGCAAGAATGGAACCAAGTGTTTTTGCTAGTATGTGCAGCAGGGTTGTTTGTGGATCCACTTTTCTTCTATGCTCTTTCCATTAGTGGTGATTCATGTATGGTTCGCAGTCTTGGCTTTGTTTTAAAACAATTATTATATGTTGCTGCTAGTTGGAAAATGAATACAATTTTGTGTCTTTTGAATTTTTTATTTTTTTTAGATTGTTATCAAGACATGAAAATTGAAGATTGAAGGTTTGGATTGAAAGAGATGAAGAATGATGAATTTGTATTGTTTTGGGTTTTGTTTTTAATGTTTCTGATTTTTTTAATTTTTAATATCTTTTTTAATTTATAAAATGATTATGTGGTATTTTTTATTTTATTATTTACACATGTGGCATGCTACGCAGGCGTTGATTGGGTTAAAATTGGCCAAAAGGACTATTATTGCAAAATGGCTAAATCTTAGGGGGCCAAAATTGTAGTTTTTGTATATAGGGGCCAAAATCGCAAGTTTTTGAAAATTAGGGGGAAAAAGTGCACTTTAGCCTAATTTTAATCAAAGAATCAACGGTGATTCTGACATACCCACCGTGATACCAAACATAGACATACCTTGTACAGTGGCCGTCGAGCATCTTTAAGCGAATCATCTTTCATGCAGGTACGGTTCAATGCACTTTCCAGCTCTCCCTGCCAATTGAAGTTTTCTTTTCATAAATAGATAAATTCACAACAATGTACACACCCCTATGTCACCCTATGTCATTTGCAACATCATCGTCTAATAATTTGTTTTAGGTCATTAAAATTTCAAGTTGTTAGGCTAAGATTTAACATAAATTTTGTATAGATATATTAGATTATAAAAGTTGATTTCCAAGATTAATTTTCAGGCGAACTTTTGAGCGGTCAGTTTTGTATAAATATGCCACCTTCATTTGTCACTTTCAAAGTTGATTGTTCCTCTAAAAAAGAAAGTTGATGGGAAGGGTTGAAGGGACTAAAATGCAAAAATTAGAGACAATTGAGAAACTACAATTGCTAAAAAAAATTGACAAACGAAAACCGCATATATACATAAATTAGAAGCCAAAAATATAAATAAACTTAAATTTTAAAAATAAACATGTTTATGAATATAGTGAGAAGTTGAGATTTTTCAACCTTATAGATAAGCATTTCTACTAGGAACATTTCAATTTCGTAAGCTTCATGTGGTTTGTTCGCATTCTCGGCCTTCTTTACGGCCTTTTCAAGCTTTTCCACTGCAACATCTTCACTTCCACTCATTTCCAGCTTTTCCACAACTTGCTGCAACAAATCTCTTAGTTAGAATATGAATCACAATGTCATTTCTAAGTGTTATAAACAATTACGTAACGTACTTAGGATATTGTTAACAATAAATCTTAGTATGAAGGAACTTGTAAAATATGTTACCTGAAGCTTTATTAAATCAAGATATTCTTCTTTGAATATAGCCTTCAAAGCTTTCCTAGTGTGTTTTAATATTGCAGGATTTACTCGAGCTTTATTGAAATCCTCTTTCAATCTATCCAATATAGGTTTTCCACTATGAATATCTCTAACGATCCATGACCTTGTACGGTCATAGTGTTCGGTCTTGGGCTTGAGCTTGCGCTTCAACCTTCGGTTTGACACGTAAGTCGAAAGATAGAGACTCCCAAGGATGACAATAACAACGGCCAATGTTGCCGTATTGATATTTAACTCATACTTAGATGTGAAAGCTAAGATGAATTTTCTCATATCTTCATAATAATTTGAAGAAAGGGAAAAATTGATCAACTTTTCTACCAGTTGATTCATACTTGAGTTGTATTCGTTTTCCACAAAGAGAAAGAACTATTTAGATCAATGTTCCTACCAAATCATTTAGCACACGGTGGAAGCAATATAGATATTGCTATATATATATATTGATTGTGAATTGTCTTCAAGCATAATTATGATTCTAGTCTTGACAAATGGGTAAAGAAATGTATATATCCTTTTGGCAAGAATCCTTCCCCGAATTACTTTTGAAGAATACAAGGAATGGATAAATACTTTCATTCCATTTTATTTCATACTCCATTAAATATCCAAATTAACATAATGTAATAGTTTGCCTGAGAGAAAATTGGAGAATATTCGTCCTGGTCCACAAATGTGTTTGTTGTGTACAAATTTGTCTACTGTATGAGCTGGTTGGTTGGACACTTTTGTGTTAGTAGTAGTTGCAGGGCTTTTGGTTTGTTTTCGACATGCCTTTTATTTTCTCTCCTAATTCCTATTGTTACAAGGCAGAGATGTGTGGCATTTACGCGTGATCATTCAAATTCTATAAAGAAAAACCAACAAAATTAAAGTCTTAAGGTTGTTACTGCTGTAAAGGCCATTGAAATTTAAACGTTTGATCTTTGGCTTCCTCCCTTCTTTGATAACGGTTTTGGAAAATGCCATGAATTTTGAAGAGTTGATAAGTAATTTTACACTTCATGGTCATTGAAAGAAGACTTCATTGCTCCATGACTTAGTTTGGTCAACAATATAAGAAATATGTTCGATGATTCTTATTGATATGATTGAGTCATTATATACAAGTATTGGTAAGCTAATAAATAGTAACTAATCATGGCTTATGAAGACTAACCATTGACTACCTGTTTTGGCCGCCCCTGCCGCGGTTTTTTTTGTAAACAAGTTTTCATGTTGCTAGGGTTCGATCATTGACTAGAAACTAACCATATTTCTTATAAACAAGTCTTCGTCCTTTGAAGTTTTTCCATCTTTTTGCACCATTTCCTCATGATTCTTTTGAATTATCAATCTATTAAAAACAAAAAACAAAAGGAAATCTAGTAAAATGCAAATAAAATATAGATAAAAACATTATTTATAAAATAACTTAACTAAAAATATAGTAAAAGAACAAGTTATCATTGCATGACACCTTTATTTTGGTCAGAAGTGGGAGATAAAGAAATCCTTAGACCAAAAATCATTCAAGATACCGCAGAAGGATTAAATTGATCAATTCTCAATGCCGACAAAAGAGCTATGCTAATAATCGGATGAGGTCTCTAGAATTCGGAAGGTGAACATGTACATTCTTTAGAGTAATCCTCAAATTAACGTGAAATATTAACAACATTCCAAGCAAAGACGTGTTACATCGAACCATTCCAAATAATCCAATGTGGGTCATGTAGCACACTAGTTGGCATTACCGCCTTCATTGTCAGACTTGCATGGTGTCTGCATGTATTTTAACTAGTATATATAATTAATTTTTAAGGGAATCTGGTCCAAATAAAAGTTGCAGTTAAACTTTTTCTTTTGAACAAACCAAAAAAATAGTAAATTTTAAAGCTGCCTTGATAGATACTACTTTTTTTTTTTGGGTTTGTAGGACATTGTTCCCATTATTGTAGGATTTAACAAAAAATAAATAAATAAAATTTATAAGATTAGGCCTAAATTTAAAAATGGGGGTAATTTAGACAATTAAAAAAGCCAGCAAAACGAGTCCCTCAAGAGTAATGACATCGCTATTTAAGTAAGGTTAAGCCACAAAAATTAGATTAAGAAATTATTTTCTCAATCTCATAATCTCATCACTTTCTTGTGCCTCACGTAAAAGAGAACAAAACCCTAAACTCTCAACCTTCTTCATCCCTAGTGCAACAAGAACAGTTCCCATCATTCTCCTCATCGCAAACTCTGATTGTTTTTGAGTTTTACCTGAGATTCTACCATTTTATAGTATCTTAGTGTGCATTTCTATTTTATATTCTAGAATAGACAATGATATAGATTTCTACAGAGAATGTATCCAGGATTGACGTTTTGCTGGTTTCTATATTACAGGAATTTCTCAACATTTGCTTTGATGGAAAGCATGGCAAGTAATTGGCCACAACCTGAGTGGCATGCACCATGGAGAAACTACTTCACCACTTTTTCTCTTAACTATTTATTTAATGATAGATGAGTGGCACAAGGGTTTGGTCATTTTCATTCTCAGATTTTGTGAACCAAAACAAATGTAATTGGGGATGTTTGGTGCACAAGCTAGTAGTTTAGCTAAGGAACATGTTTAGTTCCATTTAAAGCATAGAGCTGGTAATGTTTTACAACAAATAGGAGTGCAATTTCTCAATCATTTGTGGTTCTACTCAACATCGCAAATTTCAATTTGAAAGCTTGGCTATTCATACGATAACATTATATTCGAAATAATTGGTTTTTCTGTTTGCTAATATCTTGATTCTTTCATTCTAACCAGGTCTGACTTACACAATTTTTCAGAAAACCTTTTAAATTGTAATATTTCTGATATAATTTTAGCTGAGAAATTGACCATGATTTGTTTCCTGCAGGTCATCATCAGTGGTCACTTCGGATCGGTGAGATCTATTGCAGTTGATCCCAGTAATACATGGTTTTGTACTGGTTCTGCAGATAGAACTATCAAGGTATTTAATCAATTGATCACAAAATGCATGTTATAGTATAGTTCCTTGTTATGAGAAGACTTGTAAATAAGACTTAAAACCTTCGGAACCATGTTGAATTATTGATTCTGTGGATCTCCTTCCTTAAAATTTAATCTAAAACAGATATCTTTCTTTTCATGTATATGTTGGCTTGTGAACTTCTTAACTAGGCTTATGACTTTTGTCAAATAATCCCTATTCGAATTTTGAACAAGTACTATTTTTTTGTTAAACACTGTATATTTATTAATTACCATGTATTTGCTATAAATGAAGCTAGGAACTTTGAATTAGTTTATTATTTTTTTGCTAAGCTGTTCATTTTGGCAGATATGGGACTTGGCAAGCGGTGATCTAAAGCACACATTAGTAGGTCACAGTGATCAAGTAAGAGGTGAGGAGCTAAAGTATAATTATTTATTAGTGATGGCAGCAATTTTGAATTGGGTAAATAATAACAGTGTGCTTTCTCTACAGGCCTTGCTATTAGCAAGAAACATACTTACATGTTTTCTGCTGGGGATGATAAGCAAGTTAAATGTTGGGATCTTGAACAAATGAGGTAAAATCCTCATATGATTTTCTGGTGAATATTTCAGCAATCACTGAACTTATCAAATATATCTAGCCACTAATGCACGTTATATTATTTTGTTATTAGTTCTTATCATGGTCATCTTAGTAGTGTTTATTGCTTGGCTCTTCACCCCACATTTGACATTTTAGTGACTGGAGGACACGATTCTGTTTGCCGGGTATGGACTTGTTTTGATATAGTTACTTGATGGTATATTGAGATTTAGGTGGATCCAGTACTTTCTGCTCATCTATTTCCAATATGTAAAAAATAAATGTGATCACTATGCATTGGTGATACTAAATTTTCAGGTCTGGGACATACGTAGTGAAATGCCGGTTCAAACTCTTTTAGGTCATGATAACGCTATCAGCTCTTTGTTTACCCGGCCAACGGTATGCAGATTCTTCTCCTGCTGCCTATATTTTTGTTTCTGTCCTTTGACACACACATACCCGTATCTGTAAAACTGGCATGTACTATTTGAGTGACTTGGACTACAAGTTCTTCGATATGATAATTGTGTAGACAAACTTCAGCATTCAAATGTGGCTTTGAAACATGTCTTAATATAGTTTTATACTTTTAAATCTTCTTTTTTCCTTACTTTGGGGGGCCTTATTATGCTCACTTTTGTTAACAGGACCCTCAAGTTGTCACTTGTTCTCATGATTCTACAATTAGGATGTGGGACATTAGATATGGTAATATATCGTTGATTTTTCATATCTTCTTGTTTTTCTTTGCTTGCGTTGAGATTATCTGCACTTAAATTCTGTTCCGTATGTGTTTTTTACCAACTTTAGACAATGCGTTAATGCAGGTAAAACAATGTTAGTTCTTAAAAACCATATAAAGTCTGTTCGGGCAATGGTTCCACATCCTAAAGAGTATGTGTTCAGTATCAGTTGATTGTTACTTGAGGAATGATTGGCTTATTTTTATATTTAAATTTCTCATTTTATTTTTTCTTCTCCGTCTCACGCTCTCACCCCTTCTTCTTTGTTGGCTGCAGCCAAGCTTTTGCATCAGCATCGGCTGATAATATCAAGAAGTTCGCCCTTCCAGAAGGAAAATTTTGTCACAATATGCTGTGAGTTTATAAACTTATTCTTATCAAACTTGTGTGTGATTAAGAGAATCGTTAACTATAAGGTTTACCGTATATGGTAGAAGAGAAAAATGAAGGCGGACTGTAATTGTAAACTGTTATTGAAATGAATCTAAAAGAAAATACTACAGTAGAGTCTAAGATAAATAGAGTTATAGACTATGCTGCTACTAGAGACAATCCTAGTTGGTTTCAGTTAGTTACAGATCAAAATATTTTTGAATGACCCGCCGAGCGTTTAATGAAACTTGTAAACATAAAATTGAAAATATATAAGCTGCAAGTAGTGCAAATGCTAGAAAACAGAAAAAGGCTAGAATTGATGTGTTTTCATTATTTGTTGCATGCGCAGGTCTCAACAGAAAACTAATGTCACTGCAATGGCTATCAATGATAAGGGTGTTATTGTTACCGGAGGTATTGACCTAGAACTAAGTAAATTTCTGTTTAGGGATTATGTTTCATCGAATAAAAAAATAAACCCTTGTCCCGATTCTTTCGTGATCATGTGATAATCTTGACATATCATTATGGATTTCAGTTTTAAGCTTCTTACTTTTTCCTGTTTCAGGTGACAATGGCAGTATGTGGTTCTGGGATTGGAAGAGTGGTCACAATTTCCAGCAATATCAAACAATTGTACAACCTGGTATGCTGCATATTTGGCTGCTTTTACATGTTTAGTTTGATGCTAGTTAGTTCTACCATACACACAAGATTGATAATCATCTATAACTAACTACTCTTATTTTTTCCTCTTTCCCTAACCTTCCTTCTTATAGGTTCAATGGACAATGAGGCTGCTATTCATGCTTTAACATATGATGTCACGGGTACGAGGCTTATATCATGTGAAGCTGACAAGACCATAAAAATGTGGAAAGAAGATGACACTGCCACTCCAGAAACACATCCACTTAACTTCATACCTCCTAATAACATTTGTCGATTCGAGTTACGCGATCGTCATTCATTCTGACAAGTAATACACATTTTGATTAGATATATTGTTACTTGGAGGTGTTGATAGACAATGACAAATGGCTAGACTCACACACAAGTGTCGAGAATCTCGGTTTTGAACTCAAGTCTCATATTGTCTTTGTAACTACCAACTGAGTTATATCTATAAGTAGCTTAATTTTTTATTCACACTTCTCTTCATAACAAACTTTTCTTATCCTTTTTGTACCACTGTATTGCATGTTGGTTATTACTATGTACTCCCTATCTCTATTATAAGATAAAATCCATTTTTTTAATTCATTCAATAAACAATGTATCTAATACCTAATATATAACAGATACATCATTGTTGAACGACTCTAAAAGTGAAATTTCTCTTATTGAGACCGGAGTAGCAAATTGATATGTGCTATTTCAAAAGTATTGCAATTCAGTTTCAGGGATGACAATGGGTACCCAATGGGTAGGGATAGCAAATTGATATATACAGGAATTGTTCCCTATGATGGTAAAACCAATTATCCCAATGAAGCAACATTTTTTTCAACACATCTCCAAAAACATTGACTATGTTCTTTCTCTAGCCAAAAGTATGCACTTCTAGATTTATTGGGGTGTGATTCAACTCCCTAATCAATCAGAAGGGTTAACAACAACACAACTTCATTATGCTAATATAAAATCTTCTTTATTCAATGAGCAACACACACTCAAGCAATCTTTTAGAATCTTTTTGTGGCATCTTGAAGTTTGGCATCCATTATGGGTATCTTAGAGAGTTTGGAGGGAGGGGACAGTTTTGAAAAAAAGGAAGAAAGAAGTGAAATAAATAGTTTATGGAGGATAGGACTTTATGATTAATTTTTTTATAAAACAAAATCCGTTTAAAATAAGAGAACTCAAAATTTGTATTGGAAAGAAGGGTTTGAAGGACTTAAATAAATTCTTCAAATTCAACATATATTGTTATAATACTATTAAAATTTAAAATATATTAATTATAAACATTAATTTATAATTCTCTACAAAAACACACCACAAAAAATATCTAAGACTTCTCTATATTTTTCTCTTAACACAGCCATTAAAATCCCTTCCCTCCAAACTCCCAAATGTACCCTATATATGAATTTGGCAGCGAGAACTAGATAATATTATGCATAAACAACTTCAAAGAGCATAAAAAAGCATTTATGCTATCAAGCATTTGTTAAACAACTTCAAGAGCATAAAAAAGTGATGATATTCATTTTTTTTTTACGGATGATATTCATTTTTATACATTGCATTTTAGTTGATATTTCTAAAGATCATGTATAGTTAAACAATCATAATTTATTTATTTTTAGTATATCTGACATTTTAGCTTCTATCTAGTCTAGAAAGAAAATTGATAGTTAAGCAATTAAAATTCATTTTTTCAGCCTAATTGAAATTTTAGCTTCTACCATAAAATGTAATAGATATAGTTAAGTAACCACAAATCATTTTTCGTAGCGTCATTTTAGCTTCTACACATAAAGATAATTGGAGCTATCAAATTCATTCTTTGTAACCTGGCGATATTTTGGCCTCTATCCATTAATAAAATGGATAGTTAAACAATTTCATTCTTTCTAGCCTTATTGGCATTTTAGATTCTATCCAAAAATGGATGGTTGAAAAAAAAATAGCCAATATCTTTCCAGTATTTGATATTCTTTTCGGTCATGGTTTTTTTTTTTGGTATTTCCAAGTTAATAGTGTAGTATATACCATTGAAATTTGGGGTTTAATATATCCTTAAAAAACTGGTTCATAAGATACCTACTCTAATTAACCTTTACCGAAAAGCCTCAAGGAACATTATTTGCTACAATTAGAGAGAAGAGAGAAATAAGTACTACAATATACTATATACAAGAGATGACACAAATTAACAACGAAACTTTTTATGACTTTATTTAATTTTTAGTTCAACTTTTTCTTCCTTAATATCAAATCATATCAAACATATAGCACTAATCAAATAGCAATAAATCTTAACAAATTTCGTCATGGCCCCGGACTCTACATATATGACCAATAGGTAACTGAAAACTTTGCAGATATGACCCCCACAAAAAAGGAACTTTTTAAATAATTAAAAAAAACAGTACTTGCATGGTTTTTTCACGTCAGTCACATTATCTCTATTATTGTTTGAATTTGTGGCTGAAAAAGGACTTTTATGAACTGATAGTGTATGGAATGGAACATCAATAATTTTCATATATATATCAGTGGGTTATAATCTTTCAACGGTTTTACGCGTGATATATCCTTGAAGTGGGATGTGAGTGTCAATGTCATGTCATGTGCACTAACCAAGATGTTTATGAACATCACACAGTGGCTCTTGAAGTCATATTAAAGCCAAATTCGAATCCAAGTACGATAACCATTTCCATATGATTTTCAAATAAAGCATATCAGGGTGTGTTGAATTTGTAAAGCACTGTAAACCGTACATAAATGATGTATGACATGCATGGCCACCGAATCCATGAAAGTAAAAATAAAAAGTGTGCACTCAAAATCTATTTTAACACAAATGTGGGCATGAAAACTATGTCTAGCAACCTAATAACTGGGGGGCCTCATTCTGCAAAACCAAAAGCAACATATTAATTTTGAAATATATAGTATGGCCTATTCATTTTAAAGTTTAAAATTGACTTATGCCCCTATTATAAAAAAAATAAAAATAAAATCACATATACTCTGTCGGTCCTTCCTATCTCTCATACTTTTGAAAATATTATTATTATTATTTTCATTAAGAAAATTATTATTATAAACGCTGAGAGGTGCTTAATTAGTAATGAATTAAATGTAAACTATTATCTTAAAATTCATGCTTTAATTATTTAAAATTTCAAAAATTCATATTCTTCTAACACAAAAATTTATTTTTAGATTCTTTTACACGTGCTCTTATAGGGATGACAAAAAAAAATTGTACATGTGATTATCCGTTGATAAAATCTATCACGAGCACCATACAAATAACTTAATAAATATTCACGGATAAAATAAAATGATATTAAACTATTTTATGGATTAACCGATAAAAAAAATAGAAGTAATTGTATATGTATCCATACGATACAAGATATAATAAAATTACCAAAATATTATGGGAACTTCTACGGTACACCTGCAAATTAAGGTGTATTGATAATTCTACTTCAAAAATTATTAAATTAACTATTATTTTTGTGGAACAACGAGCTATTTGTTGATATTTATATTTTAGAAAATGTCATTTTATAAGAAAAAACATCATTTCATTGTTTATAAAAATCATACTAATTTTTTTTTTACATTTTATTGTAAAACATAATCAAAATTCTCTATTATGAGTACTAAAAGTTCATAAAAATTATATTTTATTTTGTTTTCATTTTTGGTAAATAAGATTTAATTATAGGTGATAGAAAATAATTTTTCTCTTCAAAAAATAACACATTTAACTATTAATTTATTGATTTGGTGTACCAATACACTCAAATTTGTGAGTGTAC
>Ga0099826_10001389_pt1 | contig 14429 bp, 5 predicted proteins | sample Mtrugardesep15_FD_76830 | JGI IMG/M metagenome (GOLD analysis project Ga0099826, IMG submission 76830) | Root nodule microbial communities of legume samples collected from California, USA - M. trunc garden sep15 | ecosystem: Host-associated > Plants > Roots > Nodule | place: USA: California... | reverse complement strand
CTTTTTTGTTTTCCTTTTTGGTTTCCGAGAGATTCAATTTCAAATGTTGGTTTAGCAATTCGGGGGTTGTATTTATTAGGTTGGGTGGGTTCTATATATTGTATAGTTGTGGCGGTGGAGATTCTGTTTGAGGATGACAGATTTTGAATCACTACAGCAGAAGCCTGAATCTGCTGATGCTCATTCTGATTTTGACCATGGATTGGATGACTTTATGCGTGGTCATTTGGACGATTGTATGTCATTTGCTTCGTGTAGTTCTTCCCGGGTACAAGATGACGAGGATGATGAGAGTGATCAGTTGGTTCGGAGGAGACGGAGGTCTGATCTTGAAGGAGATGATTTAGCAGAGTCATCAGCTGCGCGGAGGCGCCATTCGCGAATTTTGAGCAGATGGGCTGCCCGACAGGCGCAGGAGATGATAACTACTATTGAGAGGAGGAATCGCGAGTCTGAGTTGATGGCGCTTGCGGGTTTACATACGGTGTCCATGTTGGATTCTTCTTTTTTGAGGGGGTCGCAGTCTCCTACTTCTGGTCAGGAGGGGGCTGTTGAGAGACCGAGCACTCAGGCATCTTCAATTCTGCAGATGTGGCGTGAATTGGAGGATGAACATATGTTGAATCGGGCACGTGAAAGGATGAGGGAAAGGTTGAGGCAGCAAAGAAGTTCTGATGCTAATACCAATGTGTCAAGTACCATGTCTGACAGCCGAGGAAGTGAGAATCGAGGGAGTTTGGGGGATGCGAGTGAAAGTGAAAATGATTATGGTACCTGGTCACATGATCAGATTGGATCACGTAATGAACTTGGGAATCGTGATGGGTCTAGCAGGGAGCAATCTCCTGATCTCGGCGAAGTTGAGAGGGAGAGAGTTAGACAGATTGTTCGGGGATGGATGGAAAGTGGTATTAGTGATCGTTCATCTAATGTGAGCCAAAGAAACACCAACCACAGATCAGAATGGCTTGGAGAAACAGAGCGTGAGAGGGTGAGAATCGTCAGGGAATGGGTGCAAATGACTAGCCAACAGCGAGGTTCACGTGGGACCCGTAGGGATGCTCAAGTAAGTCAATCTGCTCCAGCTGATCGGACTCGTGATATTGCAGCTGACCACGATGAACGTCAACCAGAGCATGTTCGGCGGGACATGTTGAGGTTGCGTGGAAGACAGGCTCTAGTTGATTTGCTTGTTAGGGTAGAAAGGGAAAGACAGAGAGAGCTTGAGGGTTTGTTGGAGCATCGAGCTGTTTCTGATTTTGCTCATCGCAATCGTATACAGGTCTGTTGTGTACCATAACAGAATTCAGATTTATCTTGCAATTTATATTTACCTTGGTCATGGTGTTTTCACTTAACTTAATGGAAAACCTGAGCAGATTATGAAAGCAACAAAGTCTTACAATAACTTATGTTTAATTCAAGGCTTCAATAATTTATATTATAGTTGAGATTTCGACTTCAAATAGACTCTTCAATTATGCATTATGTTCTTCCTTAATATGGAATGATCTAAATATGTGTTCTTCTGTTCTCTGATACGTCTGGTACTCTGATTTGGACAGTGGCTTTCTCTCCTTGGATATAGTTATAGATTTTTATTGGTTTTTCAGTATTTAAGGTTGCTATATGTGTGGACTATTTGATAAAATGTATTGTGTGTTTCTTTTCTCTAATTTGTTTCATTGAATTATTTTTATTAATTGAAAGCATCCATGTAGTATTTCTTTGAAAATCACTATAATATGCTCCTTAAGACGTTGAGCGTGAAAAACTGTTTGGATGATTACAGATCACTTGAAAATTACTATAATATGTTCCTTAAAAAATAGAACCGTGCGTGAAATATTTTTTGGATGAGTACAGATCACCGGCCCAGAGTGGCAGATGTTTTATTGCATTATAAAATTCAGAACTTTTGCTTGTTATTTTCTAGTCTAATTCAAGATTTTGTAAGACTATAATTCAAGAGGTATTCACGTGCTCTGTATTATCAAACCTTTACATAGAAAGGAATAACAAAATTTGAATATTTTATTCATTGTTCAGTTATTCATTGTAGTGGAAAATGGGCCGAGTTATGAATGCTTATTATAATATATCTCCTTCTGTTGTTACATGAGCTACTACACATTATTTTGGTTTTTGATTCATCAGTTGACTCCTTTATCTTTAATTACTTCGTTACCAAATATAAATCACGAGACTCGAAAATACCTGTGTGCATATAACTTGGTTGTTTTTAGTTTTTTCACAAAATATACATCTTCTAGTTTTAAATCAACTATTTATGCAATATTATCATTTCAGTCATTGCTCAGAGGTAGATTCCTCCGAAACGAAACTGTTGAAGATGAGAGACCTCCTTCTACAGCTGCAAGTGAATTAGTTCAGTTAAGACAACGGCACACGGTCTCTGGTATAAGGTATGCAATTTAATACTTCCACAGATTTTCCTTTCACTCTGCTCATCATTTCAATCTATTTAGGATTATAATTTTTTTGAAGTTTTTTTCAGAATCTAAATTGATATGATGTAGAAAAACTTTGATTTTGTATCTTAGATACCTCCAAGATACAGAAGGAAATTATCATGCTATCTTGTAATTTTAATAAAATTAATTTTTAACCGTAAACCTATGTTGTGGGCTGTGCCTCTGTCTTTTATATCCAATATTAGAAATTAGAAATAAGATTAGAAGTGGTATAGTTGGTCTAACATCTGTTTCAAGGAGAAGTAACTTCAGTGCACTTTGGTGGATATTTATTTGACCCTTGTGCTTTGTATAATATGTAACTTTGACGCACAATGGTGGATCTTCCTTTTACTCATCATTTTATTTGTTGTTGATCTTGATATTGGAATTTATATAGCTATATTTTAATTATTGATTTTAAGTTTAGTTATTTGATTATTATTGATTTCAAATGAATTATTGTTATTGTTGTTATTATTATTTTGCAAAATGAATTGGCATTTCTGTAGTGCAATGAGACAAGGGGGTTACACCGAGTGTGTCCCCTTGGCTTGCTTCTTCTCATTTAAAAAAAATCTTTTATATTGCTATCCAATGCATCTGTGGTAAATGTGTTAATAATCAGGCATTTATTAGATTATGGTATGTTGATGATTTTTGTTGAGTACAACTTGTGCTTATTACCGACACTTATATGGTGTTCAGGGAGGGGTTTCGCTCAAGATTAGAGAATATTGTCCGTGGTCAATCAAGCACCAATCCTGATGCCACATCAAATAATAACATTGATGAAACAAGACATGATGAGAACCAATCAAACAATCTCATAGATGCCCAACAAGAAAATTATGACCAAGAGCAGATTAGGAGCCTGGAAACCGATGCACGTCAGTTTCCTAATCAAACAGGAACTTCAGAGAGTAGCACAAGTGAACCTATTAATTGGCAAGAAGCTAGTAATCAAGGAGGGAATTGGCAGGAACAAATTACCGAAAATGGGGGAGGAAACTGGCCGCAGAGAATTAATGGTACATTAAATCATCTCAGAGATGGAAGGGAAGCCAGTGATTGGCCACAAGAAACTCCCAGAAATTCAGCTGGGGATGATCCTCATCCACAGGAAGCTCAAAGAATTTGGCAGGATGATAACACAAGGGAAGCTGTTGGTAATTGGTCTGAAGGACCTTCTGCAGCTTCAAGGAATCGCCGTAGTGTTCCATTTAGAAGGTTCAATAGATTTCATCCTCCTGACGATGATAATGTATACAGTATGGAGCTTAGAGAACTTCTGAGCAGGTAATCCTTCCCTTTTGGATATTTTGCGTCGCAGACAGCTTTGAGCCTGTTTCGCTTATATTTATCAAATTTTCAACTGGCATTGGAGAGATGGAATTAGAAGATGCATTCCCAAACGTGTCTTGATTTCTGTGGAAAAACTTGTTTAACCCTTACCAAAATCTAAAATAAATGACCTATTTCTGCTTTGATATTGTACAGAACATGGCTCGATACTTCATTTACTGGCCTTCCTTTCTTCCATGCACCATGCCTTGTGATAGTTATGGATCTTTATATTAATGTTTCAGGAGAAGTGTATCTAACCTTCTTCGGAGTGGTTTCCGTGAAAGTCTAGATCAACTAATACAGTCATATGTTGAAAGGCAAGGTCGTGCACCAATTGACTGGGATTTGCATCGAAACTTGCCTACGCCTACTCCTGCCTCACCGGAACGAGACCCTGATCAGCAGGGTGATGAACGTAATGAGGGACAGCATGAAGCCATTAACAGACCTTCACTGGTGTTGCCTTCTCCACCAGTGCCCCCGCCACAACCACTTTGGCACCAAGATTTGCATCAAACTGGATGGTCTCGTCATACCATGCACCGCTCTGAAATTGTGAGCAATTTTCTTATATAACTTTCCTGTGTTCGTAATATAGCACTTTTGAATCCTTAACAAAAAAATATTACCTAGGGATTTGCATACAGAATATAGTAGTATATTTCGTCTTATCATCATTCTTTTAACATGCCATCAATTTAAGCTTCTTTGCAAAAGCATTAGTTGTTGCTGCTAAGAGTACCAATTGAAGCTAGAAAATTATTAAATTTGATCCGGTTCAGGATGTTAGTTAAGGTTACTTGTCATAATATTTATGTTGATTAGTACCATGCTAAATGATTAAAAATATATTTCGTACTGAGAAATTATGAATAGTTTTAAATCTCTGGGTTGTCTGCTGTTTGTGATCTTTGTTGTTAGGTCTTGGCTAATGATACATTTTTCTGACAACAGGCCACTTTAATTACTCTTTTCTTCCATTTATTTTGTGTTCTTATGTTTGCCCAGTCCTTTACTTATGCAAGTGTACCCTTCTATGCTTTCATACTATGTTTTTTAGAATACTTTTTAAATTACTGTTTTGATTCTGACTGGGAGCAGGAATGGGAGATAATGAATGATTTAAGATCAGATATGGCAAGACTTCAGCAAGGCATGAATCACATGCAGAGGATGTTGGAGGCCTGCATGGATATGCAACTGGAATTGCAGAGATCTGTCAGACAGGAGGTCTCTGCAGCTCTCAACCGCTCAGCTGGTGAAAATGGTGTGATTTTTTTTTTTCTGCTTCATTCATTGCTGTTGGATGTCACTGTTGTGTTTTGTTTGAATAAATTTATCATTTTGGTTATAGTGCAACTGCATTAGTTTCATTTATTCAAACATTTGTTGCTTATTTCTGTTGACCTTTTTTTTATCTCGTCGCTCATTGTATATTAATCTATTGTAGGATTGGGTGTTGGGACATCTGATGATGGGTCTAAATGGGGGCATGTGAAAAAAGGAACTTGCTGTGTATGTTGTGATAACCACATTGATTCGCTTTTGTACAGGTATTTACACATAGTTTGTTCTAATGAAAGAAATTCAACCCCATATTTTTTTGTGGGGATCTAAATTATATTAGTTGTTTTTTCTTATCAGTGGTTTTCTAATCCAAATTTCAATTTCTTGCAGATGTGGACACATGTGCACATGTTCAAAATGTGCCAGTGAGTTAATTCGTGGAGGAGGTAAGTGTCCTTTATGCCGAGCGCCAATTGTTGAGGTGGTCAGAGCATATTCCATACTGTAAAAAGGAAAATTGGAAGGACACGGAAAAGAAGAAAAGATCTCGAGGGTGTTAATCTCAGTTCTGGATGTCTCGAGGTTCTTATTTATAAGTGTTCAGTAGATGCCTTGTTTTTCTGATTACATATGGAACCTCACGAATTGTATACTTGGATTAGCAAATGGCTCTGTTAATTCATCATTCTTGCGTAAATAAATAGTTGGCCCAATTATTCTTTACAAATCTTTCTTCTACTGTAGATATATTTTTCTTTGAAAATTCCGAGCTTGCACATGCAAACTAAAACAGAGAGCTCTAGAAAATGTAGTTTGGTCATTCTGTGCCTACGATATTTTGGCTCAATTAATCAATGTAAAAAGTGGAGAAATAATACATGTCTGAACAAACCTAGACTGAAATTAGAATGACATTGATTTAACCCATGATAATATAATAAGCACACATCATCAAACAAACTTAAAAGCACACATCCAAAGCTGTTTGGTTACTATCTCATCTAAAGCTAATTTCTTGTGTATTTTACTTGATGTCGTGATGTTGGGAAAAAGATTTGCGAGGATTTTTGTTTTTGTTTTTGGTGGGCAAAAGATCTGTGAGGATAACAACGTCATACTTGGATGATTGTAATTTCGGCTATTGATGATGTGCACGCTACAAGTAGGATAACGAGAAATAAACAAATATTGTCTAACCAGAACTTTCTTGCGAAGATATCAATTCAGAATGACTTGACATACCTAATGAATTTTGGATGCTTCCTCTTACTTTAGCTTGTATACTAATTGTTTAAAAAAAAATTATATAAGGACAATTTCTGTTTAAATTCTGCTGTATAATTCTAGATGACTGGCCATGTTATGGGTCCAACAAGTTATAAACAGGTGTCAAAGAGAAAGAGAATACAGATGTCCTGCAACTTCCAAAGCATTACCAAGAGTGTAATTTTAAGTACTTGAAAATAAATCTCTATTCTTATATGACTTGAAATTTCCTAGAATCCTAGTCTTTTAAATGAATAAATAAACTTTGACTCAGCATCATTCCTATGACTTGTAGTATACGTCAAAACAAACAGCGAACAAAGAAACTGGTGTTGGTGTAAACTGCTTGGGGTATTATTCGGCCAGAAGTTTGTTGTGGCACTGGCTGGAAATATGTGACAGTAAAACTTGCATCTCGCTGGATTTGATACTGCTGCAATTATTCTCCTCCTGCAAATGGAAGCCAAAGATATGAACCCCATTATCTTCTGGATACCGATTTTAATAGCTTAAACAAAATAATTAGATAGAGGTCAGTTCTTTGTAGTTTGTACATACCTGAGACAGCTTCAAATCATTCTATCTTTGTCAATAAATTGGTCTTGTTTATCATCTTTCTGCTTCAGCTTTTCTTCAAGAGCTTTAACTTTCTTCTGGTATTCTTTGTTCTCTTGTTGTAGAGAATCTTTCTTCTTAAATAGCTCACCATTTTCTCTTGTCACCTGGGCAAGTTCATACTTTAACTGAGCATTATTACGCCAAGAAGCTTCTTTTGTGGTTAGATCCCATTCCAGCCGAAAGATTTTGTCCTCAAGTTCAACTTTGCTACGCTTGCAGTCTTCGAACTCTGATGTAATTTTCTCGGTGGTTAAGACTCTTTGCATGTAGGATACTTTCTCAGCCTTCAGCACGTCATACTCTAAGGATAGCATCTGATATGAAGCTTCCAGTCTTCTGTATACAATTTCTGCTTCATATAGTGATTTCTTGAGGATGAAGAGTTCATTTTGAAGCACTACAGTTTTCTGAAGTTGAACTTCGAGTTCAGAAATTTCTTCTGTTGCTTGTAGCCTCTCTAGTTCAGAGTCTTTCAGCTCCACCTCGAGCCCTCTAACAATGCCCTTCAGTTTCTCTTCATTTGATTTTGAGTTTCCCAACAAAACAACTGTTTTTTCATGATTAACCATCAGAGTTTCATGTTTTTCCCTCATAGCAGCCAGCTCTTTATTATAATTATGCACTGTGATTTCATATTCTGCGTGAAGATTATCAAGCTTTGCTTCATATAGCTTTACTTTCTCCTGTTCTTCTTGAAGAGCAGATTCAGTCATAGCTTTATCAGCACATAAATCATAGACATCAAGTACAACTTTAGAGGCAATTATGTTGTGTCTATCATAGATGTCAGATATCTGGTCTGTTAGGTGTTCAACCTCTCTCTGCAAGTTGCTCACTTCAGCTGCTTTTTCCATATACATCTGTGTTAAAAATCTCTCTTCTATAGTAAACCTTTCATTTTGCTTTATGCTTTCCTGAAGAAGTGCTTCTAGGTCTACATTTATGGTTTTTTCTTTCAAAGCAATTTCTTCCAATATTGAAGTAAATTTGCATTCCAAGTCTTCAACAAATTTCATTATATCAGAAAATGTAATTTGTGATTCCCCCAGTTTAGATTCCAGTACTGTATATCGGTTGTGCAACGCGAAGTTTCGCATTCTTAACTCACCATTTGCCATCTGAAGGGTTTTAGATACTTGAATCAAATTTTCATTTGTAGCTTGTAATTTTAAGTTGGATCCTTTCAGAAAATCACACTCCTCTTGAGCTTCTGTCCATTTTTTCTGTATGCTCTCTCCCATTATTTTCAAATCTATTTTTTGGCCCTCATTTAGATTTTCCATTCTCCTGATCTCAGCCTGGAGGTATATGACAATATTTTCGGAATTCTCTAGGGCCAAATGAGTCAACGCCTTTTCTTCATTCAGATGTCTCACTTCAGCTTCCAAGCCAGATATCTGTTCTGATAACTGTGCAACTTCTGCCTCTAGTTCAAATAAAGCATGCTGGTTATCATCTGAACTTTCTAACTCGGACAAATTCCTTACTTCATTGTGAGGATTCATCTCATTTTCAAAGGAAGCAGCCTTTGATTCAAGCAGCTTAGTTAACTGGATAATGGTGCACAAGATTCCCTCCGTCAATTCCTTCAAATCCATATTACCGGCAATTTTCGAAAGATCTGATATATTGAAACAACTCTCATTTTTGGGGGAGTCTTGATCCTTCAGGTTTTCTATTGAAAGTAGAAGCTGCTTATATAACTCTAGGAATGCTTCAGTGATGTTGATAGCAGTGTCAAAGTTATAGAGCAGAGAGTTCGAAGGAAAGGAACCAGACACGACAAGATCCTCTTTGGACTCTCCATGCCTCTCGCGAAATTCAGCTTCAAGATCTTGCACCCTTTGTGTTAAAGCTAATATTTCATTGCTGAAAGCATTAACACTGTCATATAACTTCTTTTCGAAGTTTGCAATTTGTTTCTCTTTCTCAAACAGTCCATTTCTCCATTTTGCTTCATTTTCTTCAAGCGTTTGAGCCATAAAATGTCTTGTTGCAGTTTGCGTCTTTTGATCTTTCTCATCCAGAGTTTTCTCCAGAAACTGGATAGTTCTTTGCATGCTTTTTTGTTTCTCTCGCATGACTTGGCGTTCGGTCTCCATGCTCCTGAATTCTTGTAGTTCAATCCCTTCATGAAGGCATCTTATTGCATTTTCATTAGTACTGAAATCAAAACCTGAATGACAGAACTCCTTTCTCGTTATCTGTGGCATAGCTTCTATGCTCAAACTGAAGTCCTCTTCCTCACTGTCTTCGATCCCGCGACTATTATTTTCAGCATCTTGAAACTGAATACTAATCCTTGATAGACGAGCAATCTCCATTTTCTGCTTTTCTACTTTCTTTTCAAAATTCCGGAAAATGGAAACAATATCAATGTTTGACTCCTGTGTTTTATTTAGCTTCACTTCCAAGTCATGATTAAGTCCTTTCTGATAATTGATCTCATCTTTCAACTCCTTTATGATATTATCCATCTCTTCAATCTGAAGCCTGTGATTCCTGCTGCCATTTTGTTTCACCATAGCGGTTAGCCGTTGAATTTCTTCCTTCAGATCACTGCTCTCTTTGTGCGATGCTGATAGCTCCATTTCAAGATCTTTTTTATGCTTTGACTTCTTCTGTAACTCCTTCCGCAGTCTGTCCACGTCAGTCATCAGCTTCCTAGAACCTTCTTCCCACATCTTCACCTCGCCATGAAGTAACTCGATTGTTACTTGCGCTGCTCCCAGCATATCCTTAGATGAACAAACACTCGCTGTTGATGCTGTGTCACCAGCATGCGGAACTTTCCCAAAGTCTTCCATTTTGTCTTGTTGAATTTCTGTCCCTAAACTCGAGGTTTCTGAAGTAGAGGATGCATGTTTCAGCGTGGAAGTATCATTGAGTGAATAGGGGCCATCCTTAGAGCAGGTTAAGTCTTTCCTCTCTTGTACATTACTCTTCCATCCATTGACATTACTTTGTTGGGTTAAGTTTTCAATCCAAGTGGGAAAGGAACTCTCCCAAGAGCCAATGTCATGATCTGAACATGCCGTCAGAGGACCTCTTCTCTGAAACATCAGAAGGTGATTTTATTGTCTTGAAAATAGCCAATTTGAACAAGAACTTGTAACTGGAGGAAAATAAAATGAGAATCTGTTTGAACTATCTAAAGTAATATTTTTTGACTGTTTTTGAAAATTTCATTTTTCACAATGGCTCTGCTAGTTGATCACAAAGCTACTCTCGCAAGAGTTGAGCTACCGTGCATTCAACAATTGGTTACTGTGATTCCAAACATGTATTCAGATATGAGATAACCAAAGGGAAGTATACTGGTATAATGTAAGTTATGTCATGCATATAAAGAACTGATAAAATTAGAGTAGTGTACTTGCAAAAAGCACAATAAGGGATTCTAGGGTTAAGTATCGTATTCTAGGGTTTAGACTGATTAGTGGATGCCTTGAAAGTGTTCTCAAGGGTTGTATTTATAGCCTTCTATGGGCTTGGGTTTTGTTTACTTAAGCTGCAAGTAACAAGAGTGTTTTGGTATATTAGGCGTGTTCTAGAGGCTTCTAGAAGCGGTTTAAGGTGGTCTAAGTGCGCTTTGGGCCTGGCAGCCTTTTTGTAGGGCGCTGAGGCCTTTATGGAGGGTTTAGAGCCCTTCTGGAGGTCTCTAAGGCGTTTAGGAATATTATGACGGTTCAAGTAGAAACACCACATAGAATCTGTTCAAATTGACTTTTTTCAGCTTTCTACTGACATAAGTGCTTATGACACTGTTTGAAAAAACTTATGAAAGCAATCTATTTATTGATCGAAGGATAGGATAGGATAGGATAATACTAGGTGCAAAAAGTTGACTGAATAAAAGCTATGTAGCTGAACAATCATCTTACCTTACAGCCAAGTTCTCCTTGATAAAATGTATTTTCTGACTGGTTACAATGTGAGGAGGAGACACTAGTCCTGCTGAATGTAGTGTCAGATGCATTGGATATACTGTCCCCATCATCATAGCCAACACTCATTTCCTCCCCATATGAATTCGCATCTTTCCTGTAATATCTCATAAGAGTGAGTTCATATTTCATGATCATAAGTATACATACATAAAAGTTAAAACAGAATAATGTCATTCCATACACTGCAGACCTGTAATTTCTTCTTGGAGTCAAACACTGAATTTTAACCTGAAAGATAACAGAAGATTCGTTAATCAAAAGTTTTATATTAGAAAGTACATTCTAGAATTGGTTTAATATGCACTTTTCAACATTAATCCAATATTTCTAGAAAGTTGAAAAATATCAAATAGTATTCCATGTGCTCTCTAGTTAGAAATTTGGAGCAATTGTTTTCCACTTGTGCCACAATTGTTAATTGCAGTAGAGTATTCCTTGTATAGCATATGATCAAAGGATAATTTTTACTGATTTAAGAGTAAAAGTAGCTGAAAACTGGTATATTGCCATAGATATAGTAAAAATATAGTAACATACTATAATTAAAGAAATAGAAGCCTTACTTGTAAGATTGCCCCACGTGAACAATGTTGTATCAAAGGTAACGACGCAGTAAATGTTTCTTGCCCAATGTAGCTTGCTAAATTAATGGTAGCCTCCCCAAGGGTCCCAAACCTGGGAGATCCCTGTATTATCACAATGTCATGACTCATTTCAGAATATGTTGTCCTATAACACTTTAAAAAAAAATGATAAAATTGTCAACTTTTTTTGGATAGACGAAATGGCAAAGCCATTATAAATTCACACGCGTAAGTGGAGGTACCAAAGTTCGAACCCTAGTCAGTCATGGCCTTCAACTTAATATTTTCGGCATTTTTGTCGGTTGAACTAGGACTTTTGGACTTTATTTTTATTTCTATTTTTAGTTTATTTTTTACAAATTTAATAAAATAGTAGTATTTTTATAATTAAAAGTGAAAATAAAAAACGTTATTATCTGATACAAATGAACAAAAGAAAATGTGAAATTTTATGAAACATAATAAAGCAACTAATGTACAAAAACAAACCATTGCTAGAAGAAGCTTAAGGAGGCAGGCTTGATTATCTTGTAGAGAATAATCAGAAATCCATATAGTACTTAACATAGAGTCTTCCCAATCACACTCTCCATTTTTAACTAATGCTTTGCCAGACTTGGCTATGGTTTCCCCAGTTTCTATAGAAATAATAGAAACAAAAAGCTGGTTCCACCCTTTTTCAATCTGCATGATCATATATAAATAGATAAATATAAAAACTCCAGTTTTACCAACGTCCAATCATATTTTTACAACTATCAAAATATGCTAGTAATTGTAAAAATGGCCATTATTGTGAGAGAGTGAGACTAAGAGAAACCTCAAGAGCCTTGAAATCATAGAACTTGAAATCCAATCTTTCTTGAAATTTATCTCTGCTATGACGACTAGAACGACATAACTTCCTCTTTTCTTTTCTATCCTTCAATTGTCTCTCGTTTTCATCATAAGCTTCGTCACTGTCACATTGAATCATATCATGTCACAAAATTTATTGATAAATAAGATGATCTAAAAATGTTTGTATTAAGAGTACAAGTTTGCATTTACATTATTCAATGTTTAAATGAATTATAGGCAAAAGGATGAACATCTAAATTAATTTCATGATTCATTAAGAAATATGTGAAGTAATGGTCCATGTTAAAATTACTTATGTACGTGCATCATTTATGAAATAACAAAGAGAACATTTACCTTGACATGGCCATTCTTCCACTATATGCACTGAAGAAAAAGTAACACGAGATATACGTAACATATTCCAAGAAAAATGAAGTGCTTAAATATATAACATATGTTATGGCCAACTTAGAATTTTTGTTTTTTAAGAGCCTTTTGCTCTCTTGAGAAGGTTATTTTGGAAATCATAATTTGAAAGTGCTTTTTGACTTATGATGTTATGCGGTCCAATTATATATACCAGCGTCGGTCAACTACTTAAGTTTCTTCCATTTCATTCATTTGAGGGATCAATGGTATTGCAGTCCAAAAATTAAATATCCTACCACTAGCCACAAATGAAATGAGAATTGTATTGTGAGTTGACTATAAATTATGTAAATGTGATTGAAATTGCATGGCCTGTTAATGTTCTCATTTTTATTTGTCACATATAAGTATATATGCCACTTAGTACACAACAAGCAGCTGATTAGTAAAGGAAGAATTGGTAAATATTATAATAACAATGGTTTTGATATATTTTAAAAAAAAAAATTAGCATAATGCAACTATTCTAAAACACTTTAAGCTGCACTCCCTCCGGTTTTAAATGTAACAAAAAAGATAAATGCAGTATTTGATTCTGAAGGGAGTATTGCTTATTCCTATGAAACTCTTTAAATCTAACAAATTTGAAAATAAAAATTTATTCATCAACACCTCTATAAAAACCGAGATACCTTCAAATGACTTGAAGGACATAATAGCACGATCCAATGTCTTATTTAGGTTTTAATTTAAGAGGAGTACTAGGAATATTTTGTCCAACATTCACTCTTTTATTAGTTGAACGTAATAGGATAATCATATTCCTTCTCTATACGGTAATGTTTTAGACACAAGATCTAACGAAGTTGGATAAAACTTACCATACAAAGATATGCTGGTAATATGAAAAAGATTGGTAGACACAAATGTAATTTAAAATTTATAACAATACAATTACATTTCATATGTTTCCATTCCTGTTGGAGAGCTCATTTTGCAGTTGTTCTTGGAGAAAAATGGCCAATGAATGTGTTTGAGGTGCAACTTTTATGGGATGATATCTTCACAACTAAAGATTCCTTACCCACAATTCAAAATAAAAACATTATTGTCTAAATTGAGTGGCCATATTTTAATTTTTGGATTCTATAAATTGATAAAGAGGGAAATTTACTAAGAAGAGATGCCTTACAATCATATTATTTAGGTACCTTACTTATAAAAAAATATATTATTTAGGAACTTTAATTTGAAAACGATTTCAAGTGGAAAAAGGGAAAGAACAAATGCACAATCCATGATTTTAGAGTGATGTTGTTCTTGATATGTGGTGCTGAGTTGGAAGCTATATAAAAGATTTACAAAGAAGCCAATTTGACTTTGTAGTTTCTTATTCTGTTTAGGTCTACAATATTATTTTTTGCCAAAATGAAAATAATAATTACTTAACAATAGCTGTTGTAGTTTGAGATAGCTAATACGATGTACAAACCATGTCACAAGACATCATTATATCCCATGTGTCTTTGTTTATAGTATGATTTTAACATATTTAAACCTTTTTTATTTTTCAGTAAAAACATTTATGTCCCCAACTAAAACACACAAAACAATATTTGAATTATATATGTACAACTATATATATATATATATATATATATATATATATATATATATATATATATATATAT
>Ga0099826_10001387_pt1 | contig 14432 bp, 7 predicted proteins | sample Mtrugardesep15_FD_76830 | JGI IMG/M metagenome (GOLD analysis project Ga0099826, IMG submission 76830) | Root nodule microbial communities of legume samples collected from California, USA - M. trunc garden sep15 | ecosystem: Host-associated > Plants > Roots > Nodule | place: USA: California... | reverse complement strand
GGTCAATTACCCCCCTATGACGTGGCATGACTTTTCTGACCATGTGGCAGTGCCACGTGGCAGTTAACGGCCACATCATCATGTTGGATGGAGGAAATTAACGGAGGGGGGTAATTGACAGACACTTGACAATTTCAGGGGGGTTTTTGACGTTTTGCAAAATTCAGGGGGGTTTTTGACGAAAGTTACAATTTCGGGAGGGTAATTGACTATTTACTCGTTGATAACTACGCAAAGTCCTCTTTTAGTTTGGTCAATGCAAACATTTTTCTAATAAAATGCAACTTTAAAAATATTAGTGTTGATTGAGTCAAATCCACTTCGGACATTATGCAAATTAATGTCGATGGTTATGCCAAATTCTTTATTAGTTTGATCATCGCAAACATTTTCTTATAAAAGTATAACATTAAAAATAGTAGTAGTGATTGTGCCAAATCTACTTTTGGTTCAATCACAACTCAGATTTTAAATTCATTGACAACGTTCAGTTCTCTTTTGGTTTGATCATCGTGAAGCTTTTTTTTAATTAAAATATAATTTTAAAAATATCATTAATGATTACGTCAAATCCTATTTTGATTTGATCATTACATAAATCACATAAACAAATTTATAAGTTAAAATATATCAACCACACCAAACATTTTATATCAAAGAAATACGTAGCTTTGAATTCTCTATGATTTGAGCAAAAAATCACTTTTGTCATGCCCAATAATAAAAAACTTTTTCTCCCTCTATTTAAAAACAACACATATTTACTTAAATAAATAAATTTGGGTTTGAATTTAATAATAAGAAGCAAACAAGTATATATATTCAAGTTAAAAAAGTTTTTTTTTCAATTAATTAGAGGTAACTGGCAGTGAACGAATGTTGTATGATGCTAATATATCTTCTCCACACATAATCAACTTTCAGACTTGAAGTTTGATTTTAAAGACCAACTTTTCGTTTTAAATGGTTTTTCTAATATTTTCTTTTTAAATAAATTTTAATGATTACTTCATTGTTTTCGAGCAAGACTGACTCCACAACAAGTACATTAATAGAATACAAATTTTAAGTAATTGTTAAAAACAAAAAAGATGAATTTATAAACAAATTAACAACATTTAGATTAATAGCATAAAACATCAAAATGCAGAAGTTTACAAATATAACTATATTTAGGTGTTTGAATTACGATGCCAAAGTTATCAAAATAAACAATGTCGCACTAAGATGGCGAAATCATAAGGATAAAAACAAAACAAAAAACTATTACATGTAAAAATTATTTATTTAATTAAAAGAGAAATAAAAAATGAGTTGGAGGGATGATTATGGAGCAAAATTGACCATAAATCATCCACCCCATAAGACATTGGCACCCAAATATTATGGGAGCAATGACTTCACCTCAACGTCTTTGCATTGTGACGGAGTTTCTTAAAAAAAATATTTATTGAAAACGACAGTTATTTATTAAAAATTATATATTTAATATAAAATGCACAAGTTACAATAGAAATTTACTATTTTGATTTTATAATATATACAAGTTTGTACATGATAAAAAAAATCTTTTAAATTTCTTCAAATCATGACTAATCAATTGTGATTGGTTATTAGCAACAGTAATCAATGGTGATTGGTTTTAAATTGGCTCAGTTTTGATTCTATGAATCCAAGTTCTATCCTACACATTTCCATCAGTTTTGTTGCCTAGACGGTTTTTCAAAAAAGGCTTGGCTACAATTTTGGATCATTTGGCTTTGTTGTGATTTGGTTATTTAGAAGGAAAGGAACAAGCGTATTTTTTAGCACGAGGAAGACAACCTGCAATCTTTATATGAAACAATCAAGCTTTAGTTGTATTGGTGGTTGAAAGCGAATTATGTTACTTTTGATTACCCTTATCGGTGGCTTAATTTCCTTCGTTGTTTAACAACAGTTTCATATTTGCTTTTCCTTCTAGTTTTATTTTGTTTCATAGCATCGGTAATATATTCCATTTTAGTTTCTTAATAAAAAGGCAAAAGTAAGCAAGTTTGGTATTTTTGCTGCAGGTGTGGGTGAATTATGCGCAGTAATAGCTCATTGTCATATATCTTATGCTATCTTTGCTTTGTTTGTATAACTCTTGTGTAGCAAGCCTCAAATGTATAAGTTGTTGGAGTGGTTGTAAGTAGAGTTTGCTTGATTGGTGTCTCAAACATTTTCATTGAACTTTATAATTCATCTTGGTGGTACCTTATCATCATAATAAAATTTTGATTGGCTTTTAAAAAAAAAATATTATGCAGTCAATCTAGCGATCATAACTCATTCATTGCAAAAGTTTCATAACATCTGCAAATTTGAATTGAAATACAATATCATTAATATCAAATATTTATTTATAGTGCAAAGATGCAAGTGTTTTACATTGTATGAAGCTAACTTACATACTTTCTCTCTCCAAATCCAACCGTTTACAACTGCAACACTGTAATACAGTTATAGAAGAGCCACTCTTGAAGTTTTCCTAATAATGTTTGATTGTTACGTTGAGTTTAAAAGTGGTTCGCAGCGTAGCTAAATCCACGGACTGTGTTTCCATAACCGCATAGCCTTTAACAAACCGAAAATAACCAGTGCCAGAAACAATTCCAAATTCACGTTCCTTTGTTGTATATAAACTATATCCTTGCATCTCCAATGTGCTTCCTATGTACTTACCAGAAGTGAATATCACTGAGAAAACCATGTACACTGCTTTGTCATCATGCTGCGAATTTGCGTACACGCCCTGAGCCCTACCAAGGAGTGTTGAATCCATTTTGGGTCCATCTGTTACTGGATCATCAATTATTGCTACGGTGCCGAAGTGTTGGATGTTAAAGGGGGGTCCATTTATACCGGCAACGGTGACTGCCGAGGTGTTTTCACCGGTGAACGTGAATGTAGAAGAGTATATTGGTTTGGTTTGGTTCGAGTTTTTGGAAGGTGTAGGCCACATAGAGGATGATCAATGTGAAGATGAAGAAAAATGAGGTAGAAGTGAGGTTTAGTGGATTGGCCATGCTCTCTTTTACTCTTTTTTTGGAAATCTCTACCTAGTTATATGTCTATTTGTGCTTAGATGACTTGAAAATGCGTATTAATATACAACAATCGGTTTATGGCACATTTGGTTAGATATTAATCACAGACCTAACTATTGACAAATATTAAAGTTTTTGCCATTTGCAACTAAGAGGTCTCTTTCAATAAAGTTTAATCAGAAATTGTGAATTTGAATCTAACCCTAAAAATACAACACGTTAAATCTTAAGAGAACAATTTTGTCATCTATTATAATCTAATCTATAAAGATACATACAAAGAATATTCAATTAAAAAGAATATTTGATCGAACTAAACACCACAGCCACAAAATTTATTTGTTCAGCACGTTCCCAATTTTGTTATAACATTGTCACCATTAAATGTCTCCCAACAACTTTTTTTTTTTTGAGCAAAGTCTCCCAACAACTTTGACAACTTCAAAACTAGGAATCAATTTTTTACCTAATTTTTTCTCGTATTTCCTATAAAAATAAATGCGGCGACTTTTAGGATGGAGCTAGTGATATATTCCTCCGTCCTAAATTATAAGAAAAAAAATTCATTTTCTTTGTCCTAAATTATAAACAAAAAAGACCAATTTTTATCTTTTCTAAAGGAAAATTAAATGCAAAGTGCAATTGTTGGTTATCGATAACCAACAACCAATGAAAATTGTTTTTACATCTTCCTATAAAACTTATTTAAAAAATAACACAAAAACTATGTTACAAACTACTATGTTTTAGTTTTCTTAATAAATGTGATTTTTTTATTTTTGCTTATAATATGGGACGGAGGAAGTAGATAGATATTCATGGACGTAGAGGCGTGAATAGATCGGGTCGAGTCGAACTTTATTTAAATAGGTTATGCTTAGTTGAAAATACTAAAGTCTAAGTCTCATTTATTAGTCTCTCAAATACTTTATTTTAAGTTTGGCTTGACCTTTTTACAAGCTCGGACTAACCTATTAACCTTTTTAAAAGCCTAATTTGTACCAAAAATGTAAATAGAACACTTGACCTATTTTTTTATAAAAAAAAAGTAATTAGCATATACCTAGTATGCTTGTTAATATATAGTTTATATATTGTGTCTTGTTGTAACAATATATGAACTATAGTTTATCTTGACACAATATAATTTAAACTTTTGAAATATACACTAAATATACGACACATATTTCTTTTGAAATATATTTCTCATTTGAAAATCAAATCTATAATTAGATTTAATTTTTCTCTTTCCCTAGATGTTGTCGTTTAGAATTTGTCTAAATAGACCTAATGAATATGTTACCTTTTAAATAACTTTTGAAATACTCTAAAACTCAAAATTCACAACAATAGTTTAGAACAAATGTTAGACGAGTCACATATCAATATTAAACCTATAAAAATAGATATTACACATGATCTTATTAAAAGACCCATAAAGTAAGCATTGTTTTGCGTTCCAGCACTTTATTTATACTATGTCTTTGGTGTGTGTTGACTCACTTGTTTCCACCCTAATACAATGTTATGCTAACAATTCGTGTTAAAACATATATTCTAGTAATGTTTCACGGTTACATTGAGTTTAAGAGTGGCTCTAAGATTAACTAAATCCATGAACTCTGTTTCCATGATCCCATACCCTTTAACGAACCGAAAATAACCTGTGCCAGAAACAATTCCAAATTCCCGTTCCTTCGTTGTGAATATATCAGATCCCTGAATCTCCAAGGTGCTTCCTCTATACTCACCAGCTGTGAATATCACTGAGAAAACCATGTATAAAGCTTTACCATCAAGCTGCGAATTTATGTACGCGCCTTGAGCTCTACCGATGAGTGTTGAATCCATTGTAGGTCCCTCGGTTACTGGATCGTCAACTATAGCTACAGTGCCAAAGTGTAGGATGCTGGAGGTAAGTCCAGTTTTACCAGCGACTGTAGCTGCGGTGGAGTCTTCACCGGTGAAATGGTCATGGACGTAGAAGACGAGATTGGTTTGGTTTGGTTCGAGTTTAGGGAAGGTGTAGGCTACATAGATGATGGTCAATGTGAAGATGAAGAAGAAGAAGTTGGAAGTGATATTCAACGGATTGGCCATGTTGTGACCTTCTTCCTCTTTGGCTATGTCTATTTGTTTATAGTTGGTGACGTTAATTAAATATTTAATACTAATGAAGATGCTTATGTGATTATTAATCAAGATTCCTAGTACAAAGTGACGAGAGGGGCTCAGAGCTATTTTGTACTCCTTATATATTTTAAAATATGTAATTGAACAGACCCATGTCTTGGATATACCAATGGGATAATAGTTTTTTTTTGTTGATAGAAATATATAGTTTCGGATAAAGACGAATTGTTTAGGGAGAATATGAGTTTGAATCCTAACTAAAATAAATTGTATTTACATCCCAACCGAATTCTAAATTACCGAATGAAAATTTTAATCTTTCTTATCAATCACAGTTTCTTTTGGAAGGGTATCAATCACAGTTAACAATGTTAATCCTAGTTAGTTTTAGTCGAAGATTTAAAATATAATAAAAATGAAAAGACAACAATTGTCACGATAATTGATTAGTCTTTCTTATTGGGAGTGGTTTATAAGGGGATGTTAACTTACTTTCACCTAAAGACATGAAGGAATAAGTTTCCAAACCAACTCCAATTTTCTTTTGACCAAAAAACTAATAAAGGTTTATTATGCAGAGATTTTGCATGCTACAAAGAATTTTTATGAATCAAGGGTGATAGGTGTTGGAGACTTTGGCAAAGTTTATAAAGGTGTTATACAAAAGGGGACTAAAGTTGCTATTAAGAGATTAAATTCATTTTCTTAGTTGGACTTTGTGAAGAAAAGGGCGAAATGATTTTAGTATATACACGGCTAATATTTTAGTAACAAAGCACCTTTACCATGGAAGCAAAGGTTGGAAATTTGCATTGGTGCTGCAAAGGGACTTCACTGCCTTCACACTGGTGCAAAATACACCATCATCATTCATCACGATGTGAAAAAAACAAATATTTTAATTTGTTGGATGAAAATTGGGAAGCGAAAGCTTCTCACTTCCCGGTGTTAGATTATCGGAAAGTTGTTTTAAACTAAACCAAACATGTTGCCATAATGGTTAAAAGTAGTTTTCGTGATTTAGATCCTGTGTGCTTTTTTAGACAACAATGACAATGTTTACATTTTGCGGTGGTACTTTTTGAGGTATTGTGTGCAAGGCCAGCAATTGATCTTAGCTTGCTTAAGGCACAACACAAGTTAGCTTAGTAGATTAGGTTTTGTTGAGCCTGAAGAAGGGTTATCTTGAAGATATAATTGATCCATGTGTTAAAGGAAATATTAATCATGAGTGCTTGATGAAAGTTTGTAGAGGCAGGGTGAGAAGGGTTTAGGTGAGAATGGCGCTTTTGTTCGTCCTTCAATGTGTGATGTGTTATGGAAACTTGAGTTTGCACTTCAGTTGCAGGATGAAGGGAAACAGGAGGTAAAGTAGAAAATTATGCTTATGTCTCACATAATGCTGCCACATTGGGCATTAAGGAAGAGATTTTAGGCATCGAGCTTGATGACTCAGGTTCTAGTCACTCTTTTCTCAAATTGTTAACTCAAAAAGAGGATAAGGAGGAATATTCATGCAATTTCTATAGTTTATTTGTTGTTGAGAAGCATTTTTATTTATGTAGTTAAGTAAAAATACATTATACATTTCACCTTTTGAAACAAAGACTATGGATGTTATCTGACGCATGTGTACTCCTTGAGATCAATATGCTTAGGTTGAGCTAATATTTTTGTGAAGGATGCCTTTTTCATTTATCATTTCCATGAATGTAAATCTTATTTGCTCCTACAATTCAATTCTAGTAGGTCGTGAGTTTGAATCAACTTTGAAAATGCAACAATATTAAAACTTTTGAGGGAGAGTTTCGTCACTCATTGTAGTCTTAGTCGATTTAAGGGATTAGTCTCTGCAATTTTGAGTAGAGGATATTTGGGTTATACCAAAAAACAATGTTAGGGGAGTTTGATAAATGTCATACTCTAGAAACCCTGAGCATTAACATGTTAAACCTATAAATGCAATAAAAATTTGACAGTACTGTATTTTCATCGGCAAAAAGGATATTTTTCACATCATCAACATGGGTGGAAAAGTGAGATATGAAGCCATAAAGAAAAGACAGAAAAGTTATAGATATGATGATGGTAATGTAACAGGAACAAGAAGAGAAATTGTAAGAGATGTAAAAGTAATGTCGCTTTCAAAGTAATCCATGCCAGCCTTCAAAAAGGACGATTTTCTTTTCTTACCTTTTTTCCATTCTATTTTGATAAAAAGAGACAAATGTAATTGGCCATTCCATGCATCATTTCATCTTAACAGAACTTGTGGCCTCAACCACGTAGCCTAAAAAACGTGGAACTTACATAATTGACCTAAATTTATTGATGGTTCACAAATTTGTTTGATTCTTCAAACTTTGTTCTCGTGTTATGAGCTATGAAGCATTGACAGTAAAAGCATATACAACACTGACACGTTAGACACTAGACATTCATTCAATCTGAAGTGTTGGTGCTGCATAGTTTGTGAACTCTGGAATGCTAACATGCGACCACATTTTCCAACTAAGAACAGTGAACTTAACGCCTTTTTTGCTTGAAGTTTCTTGCAGATTACTCCTGTGTTATGGATTCATTTTTTTTTTAGTTTTTTTGCAAGAAAATCGATCGCGACTATTTTCGGAGTCAGCAAAATTTGGCAGACTTGAGTGCAAGAGGATACAGAAAGGAATTGGAATAAGTGAATCTTATTATTTGACTAGAGGTTAAAGGTTTTCCTCCATTTACCAAACAATCATCAAAAGATAGTCTCTTGAACAATTTAGGGTTGATTATTCTTGCAGAAGCAAACCAGCCACAGTGAAGGTGGATATTATATGGAGCACACTCAGAAGAAACACAAGTATTGACAATTTGCACTACATAATTAGGGATTCCAGTTAGAGTCTCTCTACTTTGTGAAATGCTTATGTCTTTGTTTGTGCAAGAACCTAATCAAAACACATACACACATTAGAAAACCAAAATATAAAAGAATTACATTATTATAAATTGACTAGTACATAAATACTAAATACCATGCCATGAAAATTTAGTAGAAGTAGAGTGTGCATGTTCTGCTTTCACTGACAGTGTTATAGAGCCGTTTCTATCTTCATTGAAAGAATGCGGAATCTGTGTTGAAGGGCCTGCTAACACAATGATAAACATAAGTTTTAAAGAAGAATTGTATGAAAAAATACTGAAGTGAATGTTGTTATCTTTATGTACCTGAATGTATTTCAACATTGCTAAGTACAAGGGGGGTTATGAAGCAGAGGAAGAACAAAGGGGTGTAGTTAGTGATAGTCATATTAGTTGTGGAATTCTGCTACTATCTTTTATTTGTTTGTGTAGATTTGTAGAAAAGAGAATGATGGATTGATGGTGAAGTTGTTTTGGATATTTAAGAAAGTATCTGAGAGACTGAGACTGGATGAGGAGGATGAGGTCTCTAGTTGGTTGCTTATCAACACTTTCATCTCACCAACAAACATGCATGGTCAAAGATTTTATATGACTACATATTAAAAATTAAAACTTTTAAAACCATATTTAACCATTTAAGTTATACACGCTTTTTTTTTTTGATAAGCAGTTATGTGCACTTTTTAAGAATCATTCTAATTTGTATGATAAAATAAATTTTGGTCACTTCATATTTTTGTTTTTAACGACTTTGAATTTGTATTGTATCGATGTACTTTATAAACTTAAATGAATGAATGATGTTTATTTTTATAAAAAAATACAATAAATAAAGAGTAGCAAAATTTATTGTAACACTATCTTTTTTAACAATTTTTTTGTCAAGTAACCTAATGATTAGATTCACACAAGTTATGCGTGAGAAATCCGGGGTTCGAACCCCGACCCCTACTCATAATGTCCTCGTAGCTACCAATTAAACTGTATTTACACAACTTTAACAACTTTTTTTATTAACAACTTTTTTCATTAGTTTGAAATTTATATAAGCTCCACCATTTTAAAATTACGAATAATATGATAAAAGAAATCACGATACCACAAAGGAAGATATCAGCCATTCAATGCACAGTTAAAAATGCCAAAAAGCTATTGTGTTTACTATCCCAGTGTAAATTAGAAAGTACTGGTTCAAAATTGTGTTTAAACATTTTAGCCTTGTAGCAAAGTTTATACTTCAATTATTCTAAAGAGGAAAATTAGTTTTTTTTTACTAGTAATCTTGAATTAAATGAAGTATAAAAGAAAAAAAAAAAAAAACTATAATTGAAGGACTCTGCAATGAACTGCCATGCAAAACAGAACTCCCATTTACCACCTAAACATTTTATTCTAGCGAAGAAGCTATTAATTGAAAGCATTAAATAAATCTAACAAGGTAGTCGGTAGAAATCGAACTTGGTATTCTAGAGTTTACTACACTCACATACAATACACATCAACCTCCTATGTTGAATCTCAGCGATCACTATTCCAGAGTTTACAATATTTACACACCGTGTGCACCAATCACTTGCGCTAGACGAGCATTTAATCTTGAAAGTGAATTTGATGAATTATTTTGGTTGGTTTAGCTCAAGAAACTAAATAGAAAGAAACCCTTTTGTGGGTCAAACACATTTCTGCCTCTATAGCCTTGGCTCATGCTTTACTCAAATTTCAATATTCCCTTTTACTCCTTTTCTTCTCTATAAATAGTCATATGGAAATAGCATAGAGACAGCACAAAACACCATGCAACTTCTGAGCTATAAGAAGAAAGTGATAGGGGAATAATAACATTAACAGCCTCATGTGTAATAATAAGAAAATACTTAAGTTCCTGTGCTGTGGTATAGTCTCTTATTCTTGTAATATTATTTCAACTTCGACAAGAAGGATATTTACATCCTCAAGTAAGTGACTATGTGCAGACACAGTTGTATACTTGTATTGCGTGCATATATCATGTAACTTTTCTTCTAAATTCTAAATTTCATCCTTTTATTTGAAACTCTCCAATGATGATTGACGTCGCTTTCTTAAAGTAGAAACTCACAGTGTAACTTGCCTTGAAACGATGATCTAATTGCCTAATCGGAATTGGTTCTACTAAAAACAAGGGAAATTAGTGTCTCAAAACTCAGCTTATATCAATTTTATCTTATTTTTGTTGAATCAACACAGACCAGATCACTTTCTTAACATAAGGTTGTAGAAGACCCTGGATTTCTACTTAAAGGTGATTACGTCGACGAATTTCAAGCAATTTTCGATATGAGTTCACCATATACCACATGCCATACGTCTGTACATTAGCAATGAATAACTGTTTCAATTGTGTCTTATGTAAACAAATTAAGATACACACGTGAGAAGAGAGTTGAAGCGACAACTATATGATGATAGATACGAGAGAAGGGCCCATAAAGAAGAAAAATTCCTGGCAACTGGCAACAATGAAAGCTGTCGATCTGTAGAATCAATTTGCTCAGACTTGAAACAAACAGTAGCAGTTACGTAGTCACAAGTCACTGTTAGGTTACCAAAAAGACAAAACTCCATTTTACCAATATGAAAATTGAGTTTCTAGATCTTGCTTTCTGATGTGTTTCAGAAGCACATGCTGTGGATTCACAAACCGTTGGAATTTCTGTTACATAAAATGTACAATTTTAATAAACTAACAAGATGAGTCAAAATAAGATATCAGTTCTGTTAGTCAACTTCTTGTTGTAACTAATTCAACCAATTCTGTTATGGTTAGTTGGCTTTTTATAGTCATTTAGGTTCCTAGGTTGAATAGAATAGGTATATATATGATTAGTCTCATGATCATCTTGAATTCAATCTTGTATGATCACTCTCTACCTGCTTCTAAGAGGATCTGCATTGTTAGGATAGTTTTTTCAAAAATTGGGAAGGGTCCAACCTCTGCAGCCATATGTATGTTTTTGTCCATACTTGATGTTATTTAAACATCTAAAAAGCAACAACATTTTGACAACACAATTGATAATTATTGATGTCACTATGAGATAGAGAGATAACTAATTAAAAATGAAATGGTATTTATACAGTATAAATATATGGTGTTGTACAAGCAAAAGGTTGTCAACATAACATTTCTCTACGGTATATATAACTTTTCATCTTAAAATACTTAGGTGATCACAATCATTTAGACACGTCATTTGGACACACACACATACACATACACACACACATATATATATATATATATATATATATATATATATATATATATATATATATATATATATATATCCTTTAATTATATTACAAATAAGTATTATTCAACATCTTTCTAAGTAGTATGATCATTCAAGATTTCATCCTTCCCATCTATTTATTCAAGATGAACACTATGAGAACCATGAAGTTTGGTTGAGTGTGTATCAATGGCATCATTCAATCATTATACATCATATCATATTTTTGAAGTTTGGTTCGGTATGTGTCTATGGCATCATATAATCATTAAATGTCAAAACATATTTTTATACTATTAATTAATTTTAAAATAAATTCAAAACTTTAATAAATTTTATGTAAGGATCGGCATCTGACCAAACTCTAAAGTATCTAACAATTTACTTAAATTCAATTGCTAACGGCCACGTGACAAATCTAATAATAACATATCAAATATTCAAATTCAACATTTTGCGTTGTAGGCACAATATCATTTACCATATTGTTTATATCAAAAGACGTGTTTATTCTAATGGTTGAATTTTTTGTGTCTACAAAGAGAAACAGTTTTTTAACTTGAAAGTTTTGATGTTGAATACGTGGTAAATAGGTAATTTAGTTTTTGTGGGTGAGTTCTCGAAGTTATAGAATGTCACTTACAATTAGGGATGAGAATGTGTCAGGTCTAAGGTCAGTTTACATGAGACTACGACCTAAATCAGATCGATTTTTTTTTGGTACAATTCTTATATAGAGAATATTTATGCTTTTTTATAAGTCTATTTCGCTAAAAATATCACGTAACATGCCATAAAAAAAAGTCTTCTAGTCTATCAGATCGGCATACTTACGTAAATATGAATAGTATTATTTATTACTAATATTATTATATTTTATTTTGTACTTTTAATTAAATTTTACATTTTCTTTTTTTTAGAGAGAAATTTTACATTTTCTTATTAGTATACCTTAATTTTTTGCATATTTAGCTATATTATTATAAACTAGAAATGAAATATGATATAATATATTGTCAAATTCTCTTAAAATTTTATGTTAAATATTAAAACGGAGTTTTTTTTTCATATCAAAAGAGAGTTTAATCTCAGTTTTTGAAGGGAAAAAAAAGATTAAACTCCCTTTTGATATGCAAAAAGGGAGTTTAATCTCATTGATCTATTATTTCGTTGGTTTATTTAAACTTATATCATATTGTTTATTTAAAGATATTCATATCAAATATACTTTTAAATAGGCTAGTGTACCATCCAATATTTTAGATATGTACATTCTTCCCGTTAAGAGTAGGTGTTAGAAAATTATTTCTACTTTATTAATTTTCAATATAATGTAGTTAATATAGTATGGTTTTGTGATATTTTGAATAGATATGAAGATATACGACCTGAAGAAGAATCATGATAAGTAGAGTAGTCTATTAATCAAGAAGTAAATAATATTCCTCTCAATTGCAACCAAACACGAGTATGGTTCTTGAAAAATTCTTCAAACTTGATTCTTTATAGACATCAACAATGAATTGTCGAAGTTGATAACACAATTTAATGTTCTCTTGATCGCTAAAGTTCTTGAGATAGTATTTTTCAACAAAAGTGCAAAGTATAAATGTTAAAAACTTTACAACTATCCTTAAGAGCGAGTTAAAAATTCATTGTTTGCTCACTAAATTTATCATTCAACTCTTGTAATTGTTTATCAATGATAATAAAAAATATTTCAACTCTAAAGTAGTGTTTTATTGTTACTTGATTCTCTTTAATACGAGAGCGTCTAAATCTTGTCGTTAAATGAAAATCATCGAGATTAGGAATCTCAATATTATGTCGTACATAAAAAGACCTCATATTAGCAAACAATTTATCCCAATTATATCTTCCCTCAATTGTTGAATTAGAGTTTTTGTGTTACAAATCTGAAACATAGCATTAACTACATCCTATGATTGTTGTTGCAAGGCTTGACAAAACAAATATGTTATCCCAATAATTTCTTTCATCAAATGCAAGTTCAATTTAAAATCAAATTGATTCGAGTAATTGTACGCACTATTAGCATTCCCACTTGTAGAATAATTTGTTACTTCCTTTGCATTTTTTTTTAAAACACAACAAGTTTCTTCATACATATTTATCAAGTTAGAAAGAGAATTTTAATGTGATCCCCGTCGAGTATTTGTAGCTCGTTTCATAGTACCAATTTGATTTGCACCTTAACCGGGTACCAATTTGAGAAGAACATACGACATTGACAGTCAAAGCTACCTTCTCAAAGAATTTATGAATTGGTTTAACTTCTCCTGATGCGGTAACCAAGTCAAGTTGTAATCTATAAGCAAAACAATAGATGCAGTATACATAAGAACAATCCTTCATAAACAATGCTTGTTAACCATTCCATTCTCCTCTCGTATTGCTTGCATCGTCACACCCTTGACCATGAAGGTTAGACACGTCAAGGTTATGTTGAGAAAGCGTGTCACACACTGCTTCCTTAAGACTTTAAAATGTAGTGCTTGTAACATATCTCATATAAAAATTGCTCTTATATTAAATCAACTTTGTCAACAAACCTTAACACAAGAATGAGAGTGAGAATATAATGGAAAAGTTGATTGTGTAAATCTTTGCGTAATAGATGAAAGTGAAGCCTAATAAATGAAAGTGAAGGGGTTGTGTGGACTACTTATGGAACAAATTAAGGTAGGGTATTTTTGTAATTTTTTCTCTAGTTTTTTTTGTGGGTTGTGTCCTACCTAGACCCAAACTATTTTTTTTTTGAAGGAACCTAGACCCAAACTATGTTTCGCCATTGTAGTGACGACAAATTATATATTTAACAAAAATCAAAATAGTTGTTTGCTCAATATACTGACCTATATACCATCCGATCACTATTATAAGTAAAATTTGACTTTTTAGATACATTGAATAATTAATGTATCTAATATAACAAACATTTTACATGCCACATTTACATCTAACTTTTGTCAACAAACATTTTAGTTGTTTCTCTTTTTTTTTTTTTATAAAAAAAGTTATT
>Ga0099826_10001386_pt1 | contig 14437 bp, 5 predicted proteins | sample Mtrugardesep15_FD_76830 | JGI IMG/M metagenome (GOLD analysis project Ga0099826, IMG submission 76830) | Root nodule microbial communities of legume samples collected from California, USA - M. trunc garden sep15 | ecosystem: Host-associated > Plants > Roots > Nodule | place: USA: California... | reverse complement strand
TAATCAATTCTACATTATTGTATCCAAACATAAATCAATTCTCTTAAAATCAATTATGTCAGAATCAATTCTATCATAATCAATTCTTTTAGAATCAATTATATCCAAAGTTAAACCAAACACACACTAAACATATTAATTGGGTAACACGGTTACTCGTCTTAGTTGTTTGATCTGAAGTCAACAACCACAATTGTTTACAAGTGATTTTGTTAGTGCAAAATAACTTAAATGTTTGATTTTCAATAACAACTAAGATGCAAACTAACATGTTTTTACGGCAAGCAATCCAGGTCCATATCTTTGTAAGCGAAATGAACATGAAATTTGACAATGTAGATGTAAAAAAACAAATCATGACATGGAACGAACTATTGTACCTCACCTTCCCATCTGTCTCCCCTAGCAAAGGGACCCTAACTAATAGCAAAAGAGGATGTGGGTTATCCCATGCTTCAATTGGAATATGTCCAAATCACCTGTATCTGCTCTCATGCTCTACCATGCCATTACTCTGCCATGGGGATAGTGACTGGAATCTGTACTTGAGACATATATATGAGAATTGAATTGAAAGGGTACATGCGTGGTATGGTTACCCATTATTATTTGATAAGTCCTATTCTCTTGAGGTGATAGTGTTGGATGAATAAAACAAAAAGGAATATGAAATGATTGATTATTGTCGAGGGTCATTATCTTTAGACCAAATGACCAATTATAAAACATGTTTAGTAACTTGATAACCTTAGATTGGAATAGACAATGCATTCATGTGACTCATTTCTTACAAGGGACCCTCCAATTTTGATCATCTAATTCAATTGTGGTATTTACACTGCACATATTTAATACACATTCCCTTCAAGAGGAGACTACACAATCAGCACATAGTCATTTGATTAAGATAGATCGGTTTCGACTTTGAGTTTATTTAAAAGTTAATCTATTGAGCTTAAAGTTGGATCTTGATCCAATGAGTCCAAACAGCTTACTGCATAAATGCATTGAATCTCTAACGATAGATAATCTAAATTCACATATACTCTTAACTAATTTGTCTTAATCTTTCTTACCAGTCTAATACGTACACAATTTATAGAATTCAAGTGATTGATGATCAACAATTATTGATAAGATTTTTTTTGTCAAGCTTATTGATAAGATTTTATCCCGTGACAAAATTTGTCCAAAAGATTAGGGGGAGCGGTAAATGAATAAGCTAAACCAAAAAATGAAAAGGCAATATGATCCAATTTAATTTTCTTAATCTTATTACCCATTTAAGGTTAAGGTGGTGGGACGAGAAATTCACCGTCAAAATCAAATGGTGGAGAAAGCGACAAAAAATGGAACAACAAAGGAAACTAACTCGCCTACATGTTTTTTTTAACCTTATTTATTTTTCCTTTAGTATATTAAAAAAAGATTTTTATTTTATTGAAGAAAACATGCTTATAACATTTCATTAATAATAAGAGTTTCAATACAAGTAGGTATATCATAATAAACGGCGGGACTAACTAAAGACACAGCTTCTCGTGCAAGAGCATGAGCAACCTCGTTGGCTTGTCGCCTAACAAACTCCACCCTAAAGTTAGAAACGAAATTGCGGAACAAAGAACGACAGGAAGAAATAATACAACCAAATTCATACAAGTCGTTTCTGGTAGAAAGGAAGGTATCTGTTGTTAATTTAGAGTCTGTTTCAAAGTTCACGTTGTCAAACTGCATATCCCTCAACCATTGCAAAGCAGAGTGCAGCCCCAATGTTTCTCCCACATCCACTGAAACAGTACAAGAAAAAGTAATAGCCTTAGCTAGAGCAAAAGTACCTTCCAAGTCGCGAACACAAATGCTAATACTTGTGCGATTGCGGTGAGAAGAAAAAGCCGCATCGATATTACATTTATACCTTCCTAGTGTAGGGGGCTGCCACCGAATTCTATGATGTTGGTGTGAGGTGGAGGCCCCCTCATTCACAACTATTGTATGTTGAGGAGACGAAATAGATGCAAGCATATCCAAAACATTCGCCAATTGCCAATCCGCAACCATGTTCCTAGCACACTCTACAACCACGGCACTTGTTTATGTAGCATAATTCCTATATTAAAAAAAGATGAAACCGTCATTGCTCTAAAACTAGGTATGTATTTAACATTCAATTATTTAATAACATGCTATTAAATTATTTATACTTACCTTTCAAAAAATTATATATTTAAAATGTTATTTTTTTTATACTTAGTTATTTTAAAATAAATTTAAATTTTGAATTAATTTTATCTGCATGATATCGGTACCAACAAAAATCTTGATATCAAATAATATTTATTTATTTATTTGACGATGTGGATTCTTTTGACTTCACCAACTTTACGTACTTTTGATCGACTTATAAATTGTTGTGATGATTTTCCTAAAATAAAACTGAATGGTTAAACAAAAAAAAAGTTGTATTTCTTTTCCATTATTACTCCACGTATCATAACCTCTGGTTGGTTTTTTATTACTCCCTTTTCCTCCCAAAGTGTATAGTACTTCTTTGGATGCAAAAATATTTTTCAATTGAAAAATGATAAATTTAGCCTATGTTTGAAAACATTTCAATTAGGTAACACCTCAATTTAAAAGAGAAACTATGTTTGGAAACATTTATATTACATTTGAATAAACCGATGAGTATTGTTATTTATCTAAAAAGTTTTTATTAAGAATTTATCAAAAAAAAAGTTTCAGCCAATCAAATTTGATAATTGCTGGATATCAAGGGAGGTCATGGTGTGTAATTAAAGAAAGATGTTAAGAAATACACTGTCTTGAAATTTTCTTGATATATTTTATCACTGTATTTATCATTTCCCATAAATCGGTTTTAATTTCGCATACTTTTTTTTATCAATATTTTAACATTTTCTATCTTTTTTACATCTATTCATTTCTATTATTTTCTCTTCATTTTTTACTCTCATGTCCTCTGTCTTTTTATCGTATCTCTCTTACCTATATACACTTATGCTCTATTGAGAGTGTATTTTTTTTCTCTCTTTCGGTTACACTATTGGGAGTGTCTAATAACCTTTAATATAACAAAACGAGAGATAGTTTTGTATTTTTCAGGTAAAATTCTTTGTATATTTTGTTCTCACGTTCTAGTTATTTCTCTTTAACAAGGGGCAAAAGTCTCCTTCCATCATTGAGGTTATATGGCACTCTCCTTGAGTGAGTTGGTTTAAAGCTAACACAAATGGTGTAACCAGTGGTTCTCAGGGACGGATCCAGACTTTAAGTATACGTGAAGCTAAAATTTCATAATAACAATAATACAAACTATATTAAAAACAAGAAATAACATTTTTTTTTGTTGAAACGACAAATATTATTCATCGACAAATTAGGTGTAAGACACACCACCAACAGGGACGGATCCAGATTTTAAGTATACGTGGAGCTAAAATTTCATAATAACAATAATACAAACTATATTAAAAATAAGAAATAACATTTTTTTGTTGAAACGGAAAATATTATTCATCGACAAGTTAGGTGTAAGACACACCACCAACTCGAGTATTCGATGGTTCTTAATTAGCCGAAGAACTAGCTTTCTCTCTAGAAAGCACGGGAAAACATTTCTTCATCCTATAAAACACACAATCATTGGTACAAGTAACAAGAATATGATTAGTCATTAAATAGTGAGATTGTGTTAACATGTGCTAAATATTATTTCAATTTTACAATGAGAAAGAAATTAGGGTTTCAAATAAAATACGGGGTTTATGATTTCCTACTCAAAATCAATATAAGGATCAAATCAAACATTCTTAGTAATTGGTGTCACTAAGGACCCTAACAATTTTAAAACCCCAATTTTAAAACCTAAAACAAACAATTGAAGAATGAGGGGGAAATTGAAGGCTTACCTTAGAGTGAGAGGAGAGAGTTAGAAGGAGGAGAAATTTGAGATTGAGAGAGATGGAGAGCTGCTATGTTAGTTGAGATTGAGAGAGGATGAAAAGAGAAGAGAGTGAGAGCTGCTACCGTTTCCAGGAAGGGAAAATGAAAGAGTGAGAGTTGTCTTTTATTTAAAAAAATAAATAAATAATTGGGAAAAACATGTGGAGCTATATTCCCACATAGCTCCTACATGTATCCGTCCCTAGTGGTTCTCCAGGCTCTTCTGTTGATGGAGGATTATTTGAAGATCAATTTGGTTTAGCATCTCTTTTGGGCCATACATGCAGAGTTCTTTGCTACAACATGTAACATATTTGTATAATTGGCGGAGTCTCTAGCTCGAATGTGATTCTAAGTTGGTGGTTGAGACTTTCCATTCTGACTACAAGGTTCCTGGAGTCTTTCTACTAGATGGAGAAACTCTCCAGAGTCATATTAGGTTTAAAGTTTCACACATCTATAGCCATAGGGAAGACAATATTTGTGCCGACAAGTTAGCGGCCTTTAGTGCTTCTTCTCTTGGCTCTCATTGGTGGTCAATCACTCCTAATTTTGTTGTTGAAAACATCTTTAAAAATGGGTTATGCTCCCTAATTATCGTTTCCATAAGTTTTTCATATGCCTTTTTAGCTTCTGCACACACTCTTTCTCCCTTCACCTTGGTTTTATCTCATTTTATTGTTTATGATAAGACGTTTAAACGAGGCAGTTGTTTGTAGTCATCATGATTGTTATTTTGGATATTGACCTAGTCCCCCATTATTCTTTAATATCTTTTATTTTATTTTTGATGTTATTTTCTGAGGGTATTGCCAAGTGATATGTGATAGCTTTGTGGCAGGGACCGATGGAGCCTTCAGTCTATATAGGCTTGTGTCTGCACTAAATTCTTAATTTTTTTTTTATAGCTGTATCATATAGTAAAAAAAATTATATTTTGATATATAGCCCACATATATTACAAATCTTTCTCTCTTGGTCCACACATAGAATCACTTCACATAAGAAGTAACAACACAACCTTCATGTTTATAAAAATAAAAAACAATGACTTGTTATTATGAAATAAAATTATCACAAATCATTCAATGTTTTTAAGAATATCAACAATTATAAAGGACAATTATGATTTATATTTCTTTTTCTGATCAAGTAGACTAATGACGAAAAATTCATGTCACAATATCCCTACCAACTAAGATATGTTCACGGATGCTACAAATTTATATATAAGTTACCTATATAAAGTGCCCCACTATTCAAAATTTCTAAATCATCACTGCTTTGTGGCGTCAACTTTATTAAGATGTCTTTGTTATTATGTGTTGGTCTTGCACATTGCCTTTACCCAAAAGATGTAGACATGAGGGAAGTCTAAAATACGAACAAATACTTATATTGGGTTAACTAAGAGCAATTATAGATGAGTGGTTTGGAGAGTACATCTTCACCTTAAACAGTAAGTCATTTCTTGTATTGTCATCTATATGTATGTTCCTCTACTTGACATTTTTATCCACTATGAATTCTTACTCACTTTTAGAGCCTCTTTGTTATAAATTGTCTTAAACGATTTTTGTTATAAACAATTTAGAAATTATTCTTTAGACTTAAAAAAAAATATAAACCATGATTAAAAAACTATTCAAGTAGAAAACTATGCTTGTTAAAATTGTTTTTCATTATATTGTTGAAAAATCATAGACACTATAAATTATACCTTTCTGATCTCTTTTATTAAAAATGAAAGCTAATCAAAATAGTTATTTCATTTTCAAGCATAAAAATTATTTTTCGATTTTTTTTTCTAAATTAACCTACACACAGACATAACTAGAACATAAAAAAAAAAAAATCTAAAACAAACATACCCTCCAATGAGGTTGATTCAAAAAAAAAAATCAATCATTCCATTCCATAATTTTAGAGTTGACTCAATGCATAGATTTAGTTTAAGTCATCGTTCCATAAGTTATAATTATTACTATGTAGTACTAAAAGCAAAGGTCCTCATTATTCACAAATAATAACCAATTTTACAAGCTAAAGTTACAAGGGAAGGAAATGCATGCTAATTAATCTAGCCCTCTTGCACCTGCAAGTTATTATGCTTACATTACAGGGGCACAAATACACAACAAAATCACAATCTTATTGCATGTCCTCTAGCTAGCTAGTTCACTAGTTAATAAAAATGAAATAAAAAAGTACTAAAAATGTGTATAGCCCTCCAAAACATTAGAAGGTATGTATACACACAAAAAAAAAATTAGAGAAGGTACAACTTTATTTATCTCATATTTTACCTAACATGTAATAGTAATACCCTTGTTGTTTATGTGCTGTTTTTTCCTTCTAATGATTCTCTTCAACTCATCTGGTTCACAAGGAATTGCTAGTGCTCCAACTTGAGAGAATCCAAACTCTTCTTCAGCTTGCTTTAACAATTTCACAAATTCAGGATGATCTAAATATTCCAATTCAATACAAAATCTTTCTGTTTTCCACCCTTGTGTTGCAATGACCACAAAATGACCTTGCTTCACACCTTTTTCTGACCACAATATTTTTTTCTCTACCATTTTCCTCATCATTATTCCAAACCCTCCTTTCCAAAATCCCTTACAACTACTACTTGATTTTCCCATGTTAAGAAGAATGAATGAATGAACAAAGAAAAATAAAAATTAACTTTCAACAAGTTTCATCTAAAACAAGAATATATATAGTGTCCATGTATATGATCATATTATGATTAATAGTATAGATTCGGTGGATAAGCATAAAACATTTGGGGACAATTGCATGTGAGTTTTCATTAATGGTAAGTGTCACTGTTTCTCCCATTTTGGGGACGAAGTTAGCAATGTACTTGCATGTATCATCATTCATGCTCACTAAATGCAAGAGGGAAAACGTATATCTACATGGTGAAGTAGACAGAAAGTACTACTCTAGCCATTTCAAATTTTCCTTTTGTTAATTAGGGGCCTTATACATATACATATATTTCTTATATATAAATTGCAATACATGTAATTTAAAGGAGTGAAATAATCACTTAGCCAGATTTTGGAAGCAATAGGGCTGATGATAATTAGATAGTGTTTATTTAGTAACGGTCTATTACAACAAGACAGAGATTAGGTGGTGTTATTTTTCTATAAGTATAATGTTAGTTGTTAGTATGTTACTCTCTATAGCACAATAATTGTCCTATTAAACAATTTCATACAATTTAAGAGAAATTGTAAATAAAAAAAGAGAATATGAATTTTATAATTTTTTAAAGATGAAATGAAATATATTAACTGAACTTCCTAGTCGATTCCGCACACAGAGTGTTAGAAAAGACTAAGGAAAAAGCAACAGTTATATCAAAGATTCAATAGTGCATGAAATAAAAAAGAGCCAAAAAACAAGCTCTCTAAAAGAAACACAACAAAACTAGATAGTTACAAACACAAAAGAGGGTTAAACCGCCACTCGTGATAGCTAAAAGCAAAAATTGGGTGATTTGCCTTTAGCCATTGATAAGATTGTAGCTTTATTTTCTCATGAAGATGCCGAAGAGATTCCCTTTGTTTGAAAACTCTTGAATTTCTTTTGTGCCAAATAATCCAAACGCAAGTAAGCCAAATTAAATGAAGAACATAGCAAAATTTCTTTGAGAAGCCGTCAATCTTGCCAAATTGAAGTAAATGGTCGGAAACTTGAGCCGGATGAACCGTAGTTAAACCTAACCAATTATAAATATCAAACCAAACTTCTCCAAAAAAATTCACAAGCAAAAAGAGATGGTTGATATCCTCCTCCTTGCCACAGTTGCCTCATAGAACATAACATTTGGTTGAAACATCCTTCACTTAATTAAGTTATATGTAGTTGATAAACGATTACGTAACAAACGAAAACAAAAAAGATTGACTTTTAATGAAACCTCCTTACACCAAAAGATATTTGAATGATAAGTGATCATATATTAATTTATTGAAAGCAAATAGTTATAAGTACCAGAAACATTAGTTATAGTCTCATGATCATAAATCTCAAGTGAGAGGTAATAACTTAAGAGCGCTGCCTATAAAAATAATTGAAACAACCTGATGAATAACCTTTTATGCAAAATTATATAAGCTTTTTTAATTATTTTTTACGTGCTTTAATTTTCGTGTTATTATTACAAATTGCTTTATATGTTTTAGTTGTTTTAAAAGTTGTCGGAAAAAAATTGTTTAAATAATATATCTATATAAATATTACATTACTAACAACAATTTAAATTGCGGACCTCTTCCTCTCAAACTCATTTGAATGTCCCTGCTCAACCACTTGACTTTCTTTCAATTATTGATTAGTATCAAATCGTTTCCTTCCAAGGTTTCTATCAATTGTGTTGTGTATATTTAATTAATTGTTTTTAAATACAATGTTAACCATGCAAAATGAAATAAAATTCCACTAAATAAATTATTAAGAAAATAAGTAAATGGACGTAATTTTTTTGTACGGTTAAAAGAACATAGTAAAATTTAGCATACAAAGTAATCATGGATTCCATCTTTAGACCTATTACAATATTTTTAGTAATTAAGTTCAGTTCAAGGAGACACGTTAACTTTTAACTCATATATATGAAGAAAAATGAAGGAGAGTGAAAAATGGTTTGGCTTCTATGAAGCCATATGCATTATTTATTTATTTTCCCTCGTTGGCCAAGAATATTCTCGACTATACTGCCAACAACCTAATGCCTTGATAGTAGTGGATCTAGGATGAAGCAATTCAAAGAGTATATCATGATTATGATAAGGACGTACTAACAAGACAATTTAGATGAAGTATCAAACCACAAAAGCATATAAATTTATATTAACTTTTTAAGGTTTAAAAGTAAAATTTTATTTAGGCATTGCTATGATTAATAGAAGGGTCGGATGTTTTTCATTTTTATCAATATTTTAACTTTTTATTTTAGTTTTTTTTTTACTTTTAGTCTTTTTAAAGTATTTTATCATCATTTGTTGTCTCTCCTTTTAAGTCAATTCATATATATCATTCAAAATTTTGAATTTTTCGCAATCATGTTTAGTGCGCACTATAGAACTCTCTCTTACAAGAATTTAAATATTTTAATGCATGATGAATTAAATATGCATTTCTTATGTTTTTAGAGCTTAAAAATTCATGTTTATTTCATCTTTTATTAAAAAAAGTCTATTTTTATTTGGGAGAAATTCTAATAGTATTCTAAATATTCATGCAAAATTCATTCAGAAATTTGAAGGATACACTTGACCTTACTTAAAAGCAAGGACTATTGTACCAAAAATAAGGACAAAAAAATGAACGGAAAACTTTTTAAGGATAGAAAAAAATATAAGTGGACTAACACAAAATGTTTGAGTATTTATAGGGACCAAAAAATATATTCCATAATCGAAAGCCGCAAAAGTGTTATACATATGTACAAAATCATCCTATGCATTAAAAGTATTGTTAAATTATTTGAAACCCGACTTCATCACCTAATAAGAATATGGTAGACCAAGTGATATTTGTTTATGTTACATTTTATTCTTACGTTAAACTATGGTTAGGCCAGACTCTTTTTAAATAAAAAAAGATAATATTTTTAGAAGTTTATTTAAAAAAAAGGTTAGGTTACATGTTAAAGAGACCAAATTGGTAGCTTTTTTGGGTCGTATTCATTGATCAGAACAGTCAACATCACTGATACTTGCGGAAAACAAAATGGTGTGAAGAAGAAAAAAAAACAGAACCAGAAAACAAGATGCAACAAGCCAAAACAAAAGAATGTGTGTTTAGAGTTTTCAATTCCTCAACTTATTCTGTATTCCTGCATTAAATAGATTAGTCATTTTTTTATGTGCTAAACACAATCGCTCATTCTCTCATAGTGAAACCGTTTAATTTTTTGTTTTATTTTGCTTTCTCTTTTTTGAAATGGGAACTAATTTGTCCCTTTCAAATTTATTTTAATTTCATGTTGGCACTTAACTGACATTGTTAATGCAACATAGTCAATTAAAGGTACATGTCCTAGGTTCAATGATAGAAATTGATGAGAAAGTAAATTATCTTGGTTTAATTTTGTAAGAGACTAAATAGGATCTTATTACTTATTGAGGACTAATTTGACCCTAGTAAATTTTATCTTATTTTAATTGAATGCCAAAACTTTTAAATAATTTATAATTAAGTCTTTATTTTTTATATAATTAAGTCATTCTTAAACTTTTGAATAATCTAAATTATTAGGTTCTTACACTTTTAAATATGTGTACTTGGGCTCCTATATTCAGGAATTTTATTAATTACAAATTATTTAAAAGTTTAGAGATATGATTAAAAAATAATTTGGGGCCTAATTACAAATTACTAACAATTTTAGACATTTTTTTGTCAAAAACAAAAATTTGGACATTCAATTACATTATTTTTTACTTCAAAATCCTATTAAAAAACCTCAAATAATTTAAGGACATAATTAAACCTTTTAACAAAAAATTTAGGCTTTGTTTGCGAGTTTGGAAGGGGAGGAAGTGGTTTAAAAAAAAAGAAGTAGGAAGTAAGTGGAAGAAATAGATGACATTAAAAGGAGAAGGCTTTGAGGGATTACTTTTTCTTCATAATACAAGATCCTTCTCATTTATGGAGACTCAAAAATTGTATTGAAGAAGGGTTTTGGAGGATTTACATGAATTCTTCAAATTTAATTTATGTATTTATATAATATTCTTAAAGTTAAAAATATATTAATCATAAGCATTAATTTATCATTCTCTAAAAGATTATTCTTTCAAAAAATATGAAAGATTTTACTAATTTTCTCTATATTTTCAACCCTCCAAAGTCTTCCTTCCCCTCCCCTCCTCTCTAAACTCCCAAACAAAGTGTTAGTTTTCATAATTCCACTACATGTAATTTTTGTTTTTGACAAAATAATTGCACTTCATGTATGTATGTCCCTGTTTTGCAAATGATAGGAACTATATATACCACCACGAAAAAAAGAGCATTTATGTCGCATTATTATAGACCCTTTAAACAAGCTTTTAAATATTTTCTAGTATAACACCTCATTTTTTGCGATGGATGTTTTGCAATTAAAAGTTCTTTTTTTTTTTAAAAATACTAGACCATCGACCCGTGCTCCGCACGGGTCATACCAGCTGAAAGTACATTATATAATGCATGTTTATGAATAGGTCATAGTGTTACGTTTTAAAAAAACTAAAAAATTGATCATAATATGTAGAAAATGGATAAAATCAGCAAATGATGTTGACATTATAGTACGTAATTAGCAGCTAATTGTGACAAATATAAGATACTAACATATAATTAATACAAACTCATTTTAAAAAATAATTAATACAAACTATTATGTAGAAGTCCACGTTGTTATCTTAATCATCTTCATCTGTAATAAGTATCTTTAACCCATTTCTAGAAATAACTCTCGAAATTGCAACATAAAACTTATCAGACGAAAAAAGAAGACTTGGCAGATATATACCAACATTCTTTAAAGATTGCACTTGACTTTTGTTAATAATCATTGCCAAAATAAAAACACAACAAAACATTAGATAGCCAAAATGATGCAGCTCCATCATGTTGAACAATGGTCATCGGATGAAAACTTTCAAGAGATCTTTTACACACAAATTAATTTGCTTGTAGGAGTCTGTCATGAATAAGCCACAGGCGTATAGTTTGAATCACCTCCTTCAATAGTCTCCTAAATCATTATTTTATACACAACTTAGTGAATTACTAATTTTTACAAACTTATTATATTAAAGAAACTGGAGTCAAAAACGTATATATGTATATATCAGTGCATTAGTATCAACCAATTAACTCAAACCATTGACACAGCTAGCTTCCTTCTCATCATTGGCAAGCTGAAGGTACGATAACTGTGTAATTAACTTAGTCCATAAAATGCAAAGAAAGTTTAAATAAATTAATATTTTATGCATACATTGATTCCATACTCATCATCTCACATATTTTTACAACATAACTATGCCAATTATGTTTTAAGTCGACATCAGTTATACTAAGGTCTGGCGGTTACTCTGCATGAGTTTCCTTTCTAACACTTATTATAAAGTTGAAAAAACAACTATTGTTAAAATAACAAAAGCATGTAGTTGTAAAAATTAGATTAATTTATATATCATAGTCAATATAGACATAAAACTCTAATACATAGTAAAGATCACAATGAAGTGGTGCAGCTAATTTCTTACATAACACATCCACATGTTTTTTGTCATCCCTTGGTCTTAAAAACAACGCCTATAACTCATTCTTTTAAGGCAAAATGGCGTTTTATGTAGATTCTACACTTGAACATGTCGAAGGTAGAGATCATTATAAATTATACTAATAGCCTGAACAGAGTAAAACTACATTTATGAAAACTAATCACAACATTTATAAGAAGTTGAATTAAAATTTTGATGTAGAAAGAACATGTATTATTATCAACTATGACATATTATAAATCTAATTCGACCAAATAAATTTCACCACTCTTTTGTGTCTCAATCTACCAAACTTTGTTTCAAAGCTCAAACTACTTAATTTAGACATACACTCATTATTATTAAGTACTTTATATTATAGAAATGATGCAGAAAATGTATTTTTAGAGCCTGTTTAACAATACAATGTGAGTCAATGTGTCAAAATAGAATTATTTTAGGAAAACAATATGAAAAGCATTCTCCTAACGTGACTTTTGAGAGAGACATGAATTAACCAAATAAAAATTGTTAGTTACCATATAGATCAGTGCTTGTTTTCAGTAATAATCAATATTTCAAAACATATATCTAATCTTTCAAACCCCACAATATGCACCCAATCTAAAAAAAAATTTACTTAAAAACAATGTGAGAAAGATACAAAAGAACCCCCAACAATAGTTCACACAATATATCCTAGAGAACTCCCTAGGATGCTCTCATAAGCGGGACAGTGCCTACATCTGTTGCACTGGAATATGCGAGTAAACCTTCTTGTGTGCTCAAGTTAGTGCCAATGAGAGAGAGTTAGAGAGAGAAGAAATTGAAAATTTTATTTTTTTCACATCAATTTTTTTTAAAGGATTACTATAAAGGATTGAAATGTATTAACAGGATTATCTAAGGGTTGAGAACACGCAGAAGCAATTAGAAGGAAGATGTTGGGCAAGTTTGTTGATGCACATGCCATACATATATATAGAGCAATTGGTTAGAGTTTACATTTATTGAAGTAGTTGAAACATATTCTAATGCATTTATTGAAGTAGTTGGAATCCAAAAGGTCACGTTTGTTATGACATGTGTCTATTAGGAGGAAAATTCAAATTTGAAATTACTCATGAAACAACAATTAATGAGGCATCATTGGCTTGCACTACACGATTTGTTAAAGTGTTTGGGAGGGAAATTTATGGAAGTAGTTGAAACATATTCGGATGCATTAAGTAGTTGGAATAACAAAGGTCACATTGTTATGGCATGTGCTTATTAGGAGGGAAATTCAAATTTCAAATTATGAAACAGCAATTAATGAGTGCCCATTAGCTTGCAAAACACGATTTAGGTAAGCACTTGGGAGGGAAATTAGCATAGCAATTAGGGTTAAGCAATTGCTTGACCTAATTAGCTTTTAGAGTAAGTATGATAAATGAGGAGAGGAACATTATTATTAACATTTACACTAATGATTTGTAAACAAAAAAAAAAAACATTTACACTAATGATCAATTTACAATTGTTCAGATTGAATTGTATGATTATAAAATCAAACTTCCTTCTTTTGACACTAAACTTGAAATGAAAGTATGAAACCGAATCTCCACTATCCATAAACAACAACCGATTACTAGTAATTACGAGATATAGATATTAGATAATGTCAACTTTCAACATCAGATTATTAATTCAATAAGCTAAAGCAGAGTTATACACTATTCCTACTATGTGAACATTTTTTATTTTAAAGGGTACTAGATGTAAACTTATCACCACAAAATTTACATATGAATATATTTGGTAGGTAATAAAAGTCACTCCTAAATTTTCTTCATTACCCGCAATTTCAAGAAGGCACTACAAATCTTCAAGATACTACTGACCATCGTATCTCACCATTCCAGTACTCCAGAGATTGATTAACCCCTGCAAACTAAAAGACCAAAAATAATTTAATATTTGAGTTTCTATTCAACTAATTAATTTTATCAAGATACTACTCAAGCTAAGGTTTGCAGTCGTTACTAGCTGGGACAGTTTTACATGGCCAATTATAATCACAAACTTTTATTTTGAGTAGGCTTAGCCTACGGTTTATGATCCACAACAAACTGGTAAGGGTTTAAAAATGAATAAACGTGACTTACATTTGGAGGACAAAAGAGTAGAGACACAAATTTAAGGGAACTAAG
>Ga0099826_10001385_pt1 | contig 14446 bp, 10 predicted proteins | sample Mtrugardesep15_FD_76830 | JGI IMG/M metagenome (GOLD analysis project Ga0099826, IMG submission 76830) | Root nodule microbial communities of legume samples collected from California, USA - M. trunc garden sep15 | ecosystem: Host-associated > Plants > Roots > Nodule | place: USA: California... | reverse complement strand
ATATCATAAAATTGGTATTGGTTGTACTAGTAAGTGTCATATTATGGTCACATCTCATCCAATGAGGGGGACTATATATGATATTCGACTTATATTTAAGGAGATGTATGTGATCTCTATGTTAACCTATGAAATTTGTCCGTTCTGCGCAGAACAAAATAACCTTGGATGACAGAGAAACATATGAATGTCTATTCAAGGAATACTGGGGAATTGTTAAGGAAAGAGAAGGGCTCACTGACGACGATGTCTCAGCTGCACTGCCCAACAATCGAAAGGGTAAAGATCTCGAGCTTCATACAATTCACAGTGAAGGTGAAGAAGAAGAGAAACAAAATGATACCAACAGTATTGAAGAATATACGGGTATGCATAAGCTGAAGAAACAGAATCGGTATAGTTCAATGGAATTCGTCGGATGGGCATCAAGACCTCTATCTAGCTTCCTTGCATCCATAGGGAGATACAAAACCGAACCAATGATGCGATGGGGAATAAAATCTCTCATCAATGAATACATTAAGGAGAAAAATCTTTACTATCCCAAAGACAAGAAGAGATTCCTCCCTGATGACAAATTGTTTCCTATATTTAAAAAGAAAGTTGTGTTGAAGTCTCAGATATATTCTATACTCGAGTTTCACATTGCGAAAAATTCAGGTGATTCATCTGGAAAGGAAAATCACGATGAAAAAAAAAATTGTTCGACAGACAAGGATATCGATGATCAGACATGTCTGGAAAGCCGATTGTCCAGCTTAATAGGACAACCTCTGTTGAGAAAAGGTGATATATGTAAAAAACCTGGATGTTTTGCATCCATTAATGCCAATAATATCAAGCTTATCTACCTAAAACAAAGCTTGGTGTCTGAGTTATCGAAACAGCCTGAAAGCTTTGCGAGTAAGGTGGTTGGAACTTTTGTGAGAGCCAGAGTAGACTCCAATGATCATAAGCTAAGGAATTCATATCATCTTGTGAGAGTCATAGGTATAATAAATTGCATATAGATCTTGCTAGCTTTTTAAAGCTACTTTATATTTCTCAATATTTGGTTCTATGTATGTACTTTAAATGATTGATCATTATTCTTGTTTAACTTTTAGGTGTTGAACATGATGAAATGTCTAATGGAATACTCTTGCAAGTTTCCTTCATGCCTAAAGCTATTTCCATCTCTGAGCTCTCTGATGAAGATTTCACAGAGGTACATGTAAATAATTTGCAGGGAAAATATTATTATCCTGGAATACATATTAATTGTGTTGTTTTACTTACAGCAAGATTGTGAGGTTTTGCGGCAAAAAGTGAAAACTGGATTGCACCCAAAATTAACTGTTGTAAGTTGTATGATACATGTGGTGAATTTCTTTTTTCTCAAATATATAGCGGATGACTTAACTTCTTTTTTCCGTGCTGGCATTGGAAGGAGGATCTTCAAGAGAAGGCTACAAGTCTTCATGAGGATATAACGAAACATGTATTCATTCTTGACTCTATGCATGTTAATATCTATCTTATTTTTTCCACTGATGTTCAAATTTTTCTGATCTATAACAAGTTTAGGTTAGGTGTATGTTTTGGATTCTAGCAATTGAATACTCAGATTTCATAAAGCCAAATTCTGTAGCCAATCCTTTTATTAGAATAACAATTATAGTCAATCACAATTCTTACATGTAATCTGTGATTATTTTTGGTTCTGTGATTACCACTTTATGAATTTGTTAATCTATCTCATTTTTTGATTTTTCCTTGCTTTATGAATATGTTCCTGCTAGTGGATTGCAACGCGCCTAGTCTACTTGCAGATTCAAATCGAGCGTGTAAATAGAGAATATCCTTCTTGTATCATATAGAAATGATAAAATGAATTCTTAGTATCATATGACTTTAGCATTGTATACTTTTCCCTCAACAAATTATGTCTTTGTCCGCGATCCATACATGTGCATAGTAAAACGTACATGTATCTGGTTCACGTTTAGATTAAATACACATATTTTTTCTTAAGTATGGACTAGTATATTATAGTGCCTCCTTGACTGTTTGTGTTGTACAAAAATTGCATTACTAAATGAAAGGGAAGAGCTTGAGCAACCACAGAAACTAGAACAATTGTTAAGGCGCGTACCATCAGTTTTCCCCGAGCTTATGGGGGGAAAGCATAATGATTCTGATGAAGAAAGTGGGGAAACAGATAGCCAGAACCATGACTCGGATGAGGTAAATATATTTATGATTGAAGATAGTATAGATTGTAGAACAAAATTTGGACCATGACTTGGATGGGGTTTAGGGTTTAGTATATTTACTTGGATTCTAGAATATTTACCAAATTTATTCTTAGATAATGTTAAATCCATAATTGTTTTATGACTTGTTTTATGCCCTTGCCGAACTTGAAAACATTTTTTTTACTTCAAGGATCATAAAAAAATTGATTTTTTTTCTTTCATTTTATTGGTATTTACATGTTTAAAATCGATTGATTTTCAAACATGTACTTTTCGGTAATTTTATCTTAAAATCATGTTGATGCAGATATGCAATTTTATCCGAACACCATATATCATTTTGAATAATCACTTGTCCTTTTTGTCTTTTGTTAACCAATAAACTTTCTATGCTCTTTGCAGAACAAAATGAGCTTGGATGGCAAAGAAACACATGAATGTCCATTCAAGGAATTTGAGGAAAATGTTGAGATGAGAAAAGGACTAACTGATGACAATGTCTCTGCTGTACTTCCCAACAAAATAAAGGGTAAAGGTTTTGAGTGTCATACAAGTCGTTGCGAATGCGAAGAAGAAAAACAAAATGACTCCAATGGAAATGAAGGTTATTCAGGTATGCATAAGCCGAACAAACGGAAGCGGTATAGTTCAGGGGAATTCGTCGGATGGGCATCAGGACCTCTCTCTAGCTTCCTGGCATCCATAGGGAGATATGAAACCGAACCAATGATGCGAAGGGATATAAAATCTCTCATGTTTGAGTACATTACTGAGAAAAATCTTTATGATCCTAAAGACAAGAAAAAGTTCTTCCCTGATGATAAGTTGTTTCCAATCTTTAAAAAGAAAGTCATGTCAAAGTACAAGATATATTCCCTACTCAAGTTTCACATTGCGGAAAGATCGGTTGATTCGGCTGGAAAGGAAAATCACGATCAAAACAAAAATTGTTCGACAGACAACAAGCATATCGATGATGAAACATGTATGAAAAGCAGATTGTCAAGCTTAATAGAAAAACCTCTGTTGAAAAAAGGTGATATATGTATAATACCTGGATGTTTTGCATCGATTAACGCCAATAATATCAAGCTTATCTACCTAAAGCGAAGCTTGGTGTTCGAGTTATCGAAACAGCCTGAAAGCTTTGCGAGTAAGGTGGTTGGAACTTTTGTTAGAGCCAGAGTAGATTCCAATGATCATAAGCTAAGGAATTCATATCATTTTGTGAGAGTCATAGGTATAATAAATTGCATATAGATCTTGCTTTCTTTTTTAAGCTGCTTTATTTTTTTAAGCTACTTTTTATTTCTCAATATGTAGTTCTTTGTGTGCACATTAAATGATTGATCATTTCTCTTGTTTATCTTTTAGGTGTTGACCATGATGAAATGTCTAATCAAATACTCTTGCAAGTGTCTTTCATGCCTAAAACTATTTGCATTTCTGAGCTCTCTGACGATGATTTCACTGAGGTACATGTAAATAATTTGCAGTGAACCTATTATTATCCTGGAATACATATTAATTGTCTTGTTTCACTGACAGCAAGAATGCGAGGATTTGCGGCAAAAAGTGAACACCGGCTTGCTCCCAAAAATAACTGTTGTAAGTTGTATGATACATGAAGAAAAAATGTTTTAGCTTTCGAAGGACGATTATCTGAAACAGCAATTTAAAATAGTGAAAATTAGTGTAATCCAAAATAACATTTTTACTACTTATTCTTGTAGCAGTTTGACAGTAAAACCGTGTCATTGTTTTAAGTTGTCGTTCGGTAACTATCACGACACGGTGAATTGTTTTTTTCTTCTTCTTAAATATATAGCGGAAAATTTGAACTACTTTGTTTTCCCTATTGGCATTGGCAGGTGGATCTTCAAGAGAAGGCTACAAGTCTTCACGAGGATATAACAAAACATGTATTCATTCTTGACTCCTTACTTGTTCATATCTATCTATTTTTCCACTATTGGTCAACATCTTCTGATTTATAACTTGCTTCGATGTATTTTTGTGGATTCTAGCAATCAAATATGAATACTCAGGTTTCATAAAGCCAACATACTTTAGCCATTCTGTACTTATTTTGGTATCGATGTGTGTTACTCTTGGCATTTGTAATTCTATCTTATTTTTCTGACATATTATGTGCCTTATGAATGTGTTCCTGCTAGTGGATTACGAAGCGCCTAGTCTATTTGCAAATTCAAATTGAGCGTGCAAGTCTCAGAGGACGAAATAAAGAATATCCTTCTTGTGTCATATAGAAATCATTATATGAATTAATATATAGTATCATATATATGACTATAGAGTACTTTAGAAGAATAATGATATATAGACTATACTATAGTGCTTCCTTGACCATTTGTGCAGTACAAAAGTTGCATTACTAGACGAAAGGGAAGAGCTTGAAAAACCACAGAAACAAGAACAACTGTTAAGGCAGGTGCCATCGGTTTCTCCCGAGCTTGTGGAGGTAAAATATGATGATTCTGATGAAGACCATGGAGAAACCGATAACTAGGAGCCTAGTATCAATGACTCCTCTTCTTGCTGTGATAGTGTAAATAGTTTTTCCTATGTTGGAAGCCAAAAACCTATCAACTAACAAGTGATGATGAAACTGTGTACTTTGCAGTGGTTTGTTTAGACTTGGTTTACATTTTGGAGTCGTCAAGGCCATTAGATAAAATATTTCGTTTTTATTTCTTGTTTTTATCATATATTAATAGTTATAAATAATCACTTTTTATTTTTATTTTTAATACTTGTTTTTAAATGTTTATCACTAAATATAGAAAAAATACTTTTCACAAACAAAAGAGCAACCGTGCAAATTTTTTCCTGATTTACGTGAATGCTTTTGAGTTGTGTAGTTTTGGTCTAAGTTCAATGTTTTAGAAATTGGGATATGCATAAGTTTGCTAGTAGTTCATTAATCAATTATAGCATATAACTTTTGAAGGCATGATCATCAGAACAAAAGCATATGCATATAAAAGTCAACCTTTGTTATGATGGTTTGACCTATGATGCACAAATAGATCCGTATCTACTAGCTAGTAGTAGTATTGCATTTGCTGATCCAAAACAAAAAATATGTATTGCATTGCAAGCATCACTTTCATTTGTATGACATATGCTGACACCCTCTAAAACGTGGCTACTTGAGATTGGGTGAGATTGAGGGAAAAAAGAAAAGAAAAGGATAGTGAATGTTAATAGTATTTTATACCTGTGACGTGGGAAGAAAGAAAATAACAGAAAAAACAAAGGCAAAGAGAAATATATAATGCATGTCAATATGATAAACATTTGGTTGTTTACTTGTTTATGTTTATAAAGAAAATTGACCTTTTGCCTTTGTTTTTGAGGTTTGTTATTTTAACAATTAAAATTTGACAATTAATAGGACACTATAAAAATATACATAAAATAAATGTTATTTTGTAATAACATAGCTCGTAAATGATTCGTGGAATAATCTTTTGTTGCAAATAATACTATCTTTTCAATAAATGGCTAACGAAAATAATATCAAGATTTGAGCAATCGTTAACTAAACTTTACTAAACACAATTTAAATATTTCTTTTTTAAAACAACACAAATTTAAATATTATTAACTAAAATAGAAACTTTGAGATGTTTCTTTCTTTTTCCCACTAAAATCCACTACTTAGAAGTTGATGTTGGTGGCAAGTGATTAAAAGTTTTATTATTGAATTACGAATGTTTTTGAGAGAAAAATAAGTGTTGACTAATATATAAAGAGAAGATTCAAATAAACGTTTGATATTTTTAATATAGAGGTAGTGTCAAGTTCTTTTATTAAATAGTTTAATGTGATTATAGCTCCCAAGTCCCAACTTTTTTAATGTCCCAACAATGGTATCGAGAGTCACTAGTTACTGAAGTGATCGACTCTCTGTGATGAAAGTCTTCGTGAAAATAATGACATCATGCTTGAAGGGGAGCATAACAAGTGAATTAATGAACTCACACTTAAAAGAGCGTTTGTTAGTGCAATGTATAAGTCATAAGTCTCATATTTGATAAAAGAAGAAGAAAAAAAAAGAAGTGTTGATCAATATGACAATCCTCGGGCCCTCCTCATGACACGAACGATACCATAAAATATGTAATTGTATAATTCATGAGTCAGCGGAAAACCATTAAAGATTGAACAATTCAATATTCTAGCATTTCACGAGGATAAATCTAATGGAAAGTGGCGGCAAGAACACTAGAACAGTGTAGTAATTGAGACATGAATGAGTCCATTTTTCTTCTTTGGCGCATACTTCTTTTGACTCTTTATACTCAAATTATGATTACTTTATGTTTTGAAGAGAAGCAACCTAGAAGGTCAGTTGAAGTCCACAAAGCAATGGTAGTACTTTTGTGACAAAACGTTTTAAAGTAATTATTCTTGCATTAAAAATTATGGGAGCAGTATCTTAAGGTGGACCATTTTCCACATAATATGAATTTTGTGATCACCATTATGTTAAATTTTCAACTGTGCATGCGTGCGTGCTTTGGACTTGTAAAAAATGAATAATTTAACTTTTGATACACTTTCAACCTAATATAACTTACACTATTGAGTGATTGTCAAGAAAAAGAAAACTTACACTATTGACAAATTACAATCAATGATATGTGCGATTTTAAAAATAGTTACAATCAAAGTTAAAATATTTTTAATAATTTAATGATTATGATTGATTGATACAATTTGACGGTGTAAAAAGATATATTATATTGATGGTGTATATGTATTAAATTCGATAAAGAATTGAAAACCCCACAAAAGTAAAATAGTATCATTATCTCAAAATATTTTTGTTTTTTTATATGAAAACCGTACTGTTTATTGGACCACATGATCTATATATATTCACCACTATAGTAAGTAATAAAGAAGCCGAAACTACATAGAAAGAGCTTGAGCCACCAAATTTGTACATAGAGAAGTAGACACACATCATTGTGTTGTAGCAACTATGGCAAAAAACCCTTGTTGTGAAAGGATGGGAATGAGGAAAGGACCATGGAGTGCTGAAGAAGATCAAATATTGATTTCTCATATTCAAACATATGGTCATGGAAATTGGCGTGCTCTTCCTAAACAAGCCGGTGAGCACAAATTAACATTCTTAGCTAATGTATGTTAGATTATATGACATGTTTGTTTAGGTTTGTTAATGTATATGATATGATTGTTTAGGTTTGTTAAGGTGTGGTAAGAGTTGTAGACTTCGTTGGATAAATTACTTGAGACCAGATATCAAACGAGGAAAATTTAGCAAAGAAGAAGAAGATTCAATCCTAAAGCTACATGAAGTTCTCGGAAATAAGTGAGCATATGTTATTATAGACTTTATTATCTTGTACAGTTCCATACTTGTCTTTTGCATATATTTTTTGCATTAACGTGAGTTTGACAAAATTATAGTAGCAGTTTAAATTTCAAAGTGATTCTTTTTTTAAATCACACTAGCACGCACCGTGATTAATTATCCAAAATTGACTGTAATTTTATTTTTTATTTTTTTACCATGTATGAGTTTTGGCTTCTAAATGGTATTTTATACCAAAGTATTTAGTGATTAATGTATTGAGCCTATTAACTAGTTATAGAGATATATATAAGTTCTAGCATACAATTTTCCAAAAAGATATCATATCTTCTACATCTTTTTTTTTTGGACTAAATATCACATATCTGCATGTAGCATACCATAAAATGTGATTGATCAATTCAGTCCTCTAATTAATACAAGATGAAAATTAATTTATTGGTGATCCTTTATGCTTAGATGGTCTGCAATTGCAGCAAGATTACCAGGACGAACGGATAATGAAGTGAAGAACTTTTGGCATACACATTTGAAGAAAAAGGTGCAAAAAAGTGAAGTGAACAATGTCAATACCTCTTATTCCTATACTTTGGAAGAGGCACAAGCAGGTGATGGTTATAGTGTCGGTGAAAAAAGAGTTATTTCCAATTATGGTTTAGTCTCAAGCAAGGATCCAAACACTGTAGGGTCAGGATTTTACAATGCAATCTCTTGCGATACTTTAGGAGAAAATATGGACAATCATGGTTCAAGTCAGATTAGTGAAGAAATGGAATTTTGGTACGATGTATTCATTAAATCAGGTCAACCATCATGAGGAAGTGGAAATTTAGGAGATTTCTATTTCACTTTTTATAAGTTAGCTATTCTTGATTTCAGGTTTGTGTACAAAAATTGAGATCCATTTTGGTGGTTCAAATTGGCATAATAAAAACAAAGGTGAATCAGTCGATAGATTTTTTAGTCAATTTATTAAGGATAACATTTTTTTAGTCAATTTATAGGGTCATTTTAAAGTCAAGCCATTAAAACTCTCGTAGGCCTACCAAATACCAACAAAAATAATAATTTTAATTAGATTTTACAAGAAAAAAAAACTTCATGTTCCAACAAAAAAGACCTCATATATTTAATTTTGTTTTAAGCCTCATTTACTGTTAACAATTATTGAGTCGACATTGTCAATGTATCAATGTAAAGTATTAAATCAACTCATAAAAAACACAATATTGATGATATATTAAGGTGCTTTTTGATATATGGATAATTGTTGAAAATGATTTTTCTTGAGATTAAAATAATGCGTGTAAATTTATGTTTAGAAAATTTATCATTATATGAATAATTTTTCTCTTCGTTTTGAGTCTTTCGTTACAAATATTTGAAAATATATGATATTAGATGGTAGTTTTGTAGTTAAAAGTTAAAAATATTAAAATAAAAAATGTTTTATAGAATCATCTATGCCCTTCCATTCTCACATAGTCACATTTTTTTGGGTATATTGATGCCAAGGGAAACAAAACATAACAGAACAGACGATGTAAAAATTCAAAGGAAAGAAAACAAAAGCTTAAGCTAGCTAGATGGTAAATGGACCTGCATGGCATCACTCAAAAGAAAGCTTTTAGTTTTTTTTTTCTTCATAAAATTTGACATTCAATTTAATTACCGATTAATTTGAAGAGTTAATCCTACTTTCTACCATCGAAAAACTCAATTGAAGATAAAGCAAACACCTTATAGACGAACCTAACGTATACTTGCACCGAAATGATTCAAACCTGAGATCTTAATTTCATGTCCCAAACCTACATCAATGTAGAATTTTTTAAATAAGTCTAAACGAAAGTTCGGTTTTGATTCTCATTTCTCCTTCTAGATCACAAGGATGATCATACCTAAGGCGAGATTAATGCACACCACATTAATTAAAAAAAAAAAACATGAACGCTCCATAGATTTGATACAACATGGTTTTACGTGGACTCATTATTCCATCCCATAAATTTTAATCAATAAAATATATTTTATTAAAAATTATGTATTAAAAAAATGTGTTGTTAGCACTCTGATCCATTTAGTTTGTAATATAATAATATATTTTGAAAACTTTAACAAAAAAATAAATAAATTGAAAACCAGATAGTTTTAAAATAAAATACATATATAGCAGAGAATTTAAAATTGAGGGATAAAAGTCATTGCAAAAAAGGACACCAAAAATAATTGTTGCAAATAAAAACAGAAAACAAAGCTGAAATATTAATCTTGATAAAAACGTTCACGATGGGACTCGAACCCACAATCTCCCGCTCCGGAGGCGAGCGCCTTATCCATTAGGCCACGCGAACAACTGTTGACGTATTTTCATCCTTTACATATTTAACCTCTACTCATCAATTTCCACAGTTTTAGGTTTCTGAGTTTGGAAAGGTGCTGCAGTCAGTTTGGTAATTTTTTTTGGTAGATAGACAAAGTGTGGATGGTAGTTAAAAATTCAAATATATAAGCCAAAGAGCCTGTACTTGAGGATAATTTAATCATTTTTATCTTTTGAATACAATATTAATCATTGGTGGCCGAAGACTAAACATATCATTTTCGTTTTTGATTATTATATATGGTGGTTCAATTCTATTTTGTGTCTAGGAGGAGCAATGTAATTTCAACTTTTTGGTTTCATGAGGACTTTTTTTTTTCTTTTTTTGATCAGTTGTAACCGATGTTTTTTCTTTGCTCTTCTCTAGCATTCTTTGTGTGGAGAAGGTAAAGTCAATTGTTTAATTTTTATTGGTAGTGAGTCAATTATTGAAATATCAAACTTTACCTATATTATATATTGTCTTTACTCACTTACTGGTTCACGAGATGAAATAATACACCCAACTTGTGTTTTCTTAGAAGGAAGTTAAAGTAAATTAATTTTATAAGAAGTTGAATAAAGAAAAATGCATGTTTAAAATTTTGAGCGTTCACTGAGAAGAATAAAGCGTTGGAGTGGGAAATTGCAGTTGTGTTTGGCGAAGAAGATAGATAGATAGATAGAAGAAGTTAAACCTAACTCTTTCAACCGAATGGCTTTGACAATCTCAAGCATACTTCACTGTCCTAAATTGAACAACAGGAATAATTCATCTTCTTCCCTCAACCATTTCCGTTCCCAATTTTCAACCTCAACCTCTCTCAGGTAACACTCACTCACTCCTCCTTCTTCTAAAAAAATACTTTTTTCTTACTGGGTTTTATTCATTTTTCAGGTTTCCCAAGAAAGCATCATTGAATAACCCAATACTCATCTCTGCTTCTTCTTCTGCATCTGCTGCAGGAAGCACTAATCCTAACGGTGACTTCAATCCTTATGAGGTACCTACTCAATATTCATATCTAATTCAATTCGTTATTATTCTATCATATTACATTCTCTTATTATTATTGTGTAGATTCTAGGTGTAAGCCCTATTGAGAAATTTGACATGATCAAAGCAGCATATACCAAGAAAAAGAAGGAAGCTGAGGTTAAGGGTGATGAACAAACTGCTTCTAGAGTATGTTCACTAACTAACTAACTCTTCTCTATTTGATTTTGGTAAATGCCAATGTTATTTTTTATTTTATGAACAAACTATCAATTTAATCCCTAAACTATATTGATACACAACTTACTCCCTTAAGTATATGAAAATCTGTCAATTTAGTCTCTAACATCTTAATAGCAGGGACTAGATTGATGGATTTTATTTATATACCTTTGAGACTAGTTATATTATATTTACATAGTTTAGGGACTAAATTGAAGAGATAGTCATAGTTTAGGGATTAAATTGATGGTTTATCATCATCATCATCATGTGAGAAGAGACAAAAACAAAATCAAAAAGGGTAGAATTACAAATTATTTTTCGCATCGATGAATATTATCAAGCCGACCCCACTTAGTGGGATTAGGCTTGGTTGTTGTTGTTGTTGTTATCGATGAATATTATCATATATTATGAAGATGCAATTTGTGATGTCATTGCTGCTGGTTTTTAAATTTTCTAATGGGAGAGATTGAATAATTGTGCTCATGTTCAGAAATGAAAAGTATGAGCATAAATAGGGTATGTTTTGTTTTGGAGGGCTAAGTCTATATCTTAATATATATGTGAGATGTTAAAAAAATACTGAAGGAATGACATGAAAGATGATCGTATGGTATTTCGTTCACCCTTTCAATCGATTTTAATTTCTTTAGTTTATAAATGAAAAAAAAAAAAAAATTCCCTTAGGTACAACTCACATGGTAAAAAGTTGGAGGGACAATTGAATTGAAATACTGGGACGTAGGTTCGAACCTGTAATTATCCACTTCTCAGCACTTAGTATGTGAGTTTTCACCATTGAAATGAAAAAATGCCGCTCCCTCCCCCCTCCAAACCAACTCCCACACATAACCCTAAGGTCTCTAATCTTTTCTTCTAAGGTCTCTAGTCTCATTCCTTCCCAAACATATCCTTAAGGTCTCTAGTCTTTACACTTTTGAATTGCATACCCGCTAGACCAAACCAAGTGACTTTCTACAAATTTGTCCCATAATGCTTTTAATTATTTCGTTTTTTATGAGGTTGCTAGTAATCCATATTGTTATATGTTTTTCTTAAATTTAATGTACTGACACATGGGATCTTGTGTATTGTGAATGTTGATCCAGCTCGAAAAGGCATATGACAAAGTTATGATGGCTCAATTGAGTAATCGGAAAAAGGGTGTGACCTTTGGATCATTTCAGGTAAAGTAGGAGAGTCTTTCTTTTTCCTGTCCATTTGAAATTGCACACAAAACATGAAGACATGAGGGCACAGAGATACTTCTTGTTTAGTTTGTTTTGGAGATTGAAGCTTTGTTAATTTAGTTCTGTATGTATTTGATGTGTTCTGCATTCATTGGACTTCCTTTGATGAAGCAGCAATAATTTTTACAGAACATCTCTTGATTTTTTTTTCCAGCTCAAAATGAATATAAGTTGCCTATAAATTTTGTATACGAAGAATTTGGGAGGAATTAATGTCTTATGATCTTGAATCCTTGACACTTTTCATTACAATGAAATAACTTCCAAGAATACGATTAATCATTATTCTCAGTCATAGAATTGTTATACACAGTCTAGCTACATAGCATTTTTTTGCCTTAAATAAATTAATTCCCCCACATCATCTATGCTATATTGTGTGCGCTCTTCCTATATCCCCCCAATATTTCACCCTAACATTTTGTTTATTTGCTTCTGAAAACTTTATATAATTTCTAAATTGAATGCAGGTTTCAAAGGACATAAAGTATGCTGACAAACAGCCAATTATACCTTGGGGACCAAGGTTTGTTATTGCTTGTCATAGTTCATGACATGTTAGTTTTGTTGCTGGATATTGTCTCCATGTTATTTCCCCCTCCAAAAGTCCACAAACTTTATGGTTGAACTGTGTTAATTAGGATGTCTTTTATACTTGATGTGATCCAATTACTCTTTTATTACTGCTTGGAGAAGATCACAGTGTCTCTCCCTTATGAATTAAACATGCCATGAGTAATTTGTATTTAAATTAATTTATTTTCATCTACAGTTTGGTAGGAAAAACTCTTTTTTCCTGCGTGTATGTATATCTGACATTCCTTTCCACTGTCAAATTTCATCATGCTCTACATTTTCTTCTAGTTAAAATTTTTCTCGATATCACTAAGCAGTGCCATTCTATTATCAACCAATTTGATTTTTTGACATTATTTGTACTTCAATGCAATTTCAGGTTTGCTAAATCAAGTGAAAATGATGTGCGCATCAACCTGGCAATATCTGCTGTTTTTGTGAGTAGGAAATGAACGTTTGATTTTATTTAATTATTTTGGAATATACTAATGCTCAGAATTGTCTTTCTGCAGACAGCTTGGATCGCAGTCACTCAAAGTGCTGAATATAAACCTTTGCAGTTTTTAGCCTTTGCTTTTGTTTATAGGCTTTTTGAGAAGTTAAAATCTTTTCAATCTCCGAAAAGCTCCACAATTAATGTGAGTTTCATATTCTATGACGGACTATTCAATACAATCTTGGAATTTTCCATTTTTAACCATGTTGAATTATCAATAGAATTGTATAGTTCATGAATCATGATAATGTTGGATACAGGAAGATGGTGAAGATCCAGGAGAAGGACTGCGCATGGGAAAGAGACTGCTCCGGTCGCTGGCCTTGGTTTTTGGATGTATAGCTGTTTCATCCTTGGTATGATGATTCATCTGATCTTTTGGTGTGATTCAAGTATCATTTCAATGATATCCCAGTTTATGGGCCTCTGTAATCTACAATAATTAACAAGGAAGCTGATATAATGTGTTTATGTGTGTGTGTGATTGTCTTTTTAAACAAAAAAGAAAAAGATGGATCACTTTGACATTTCATCTTCCTTTCCCGTTTTACTTTAGTGGAAACCAAATTATTTTTCATCATAATATTCTGAAAAGATGCATTTGCATAATTTTCATTTAATCTTTATTGGAGCTATTATTTGAAGACAAATTTTAAAGAAGAAATTTGTGTCAGCTGATTTACAGAAATTAGACTTTTGTACTGTGCTGGACTTCTACTGGGATTGTAGGACCAAACTTGGCATGTTATTGCTTTTGGGAGAGATTGTACTTCGTACATATACATCATCAGATTAATGATGCACAAACGAATTTATATTATGCATTTTTAGTTTATAGTTGAAAATATATTTTCAGTATGCTATTCAGTTATTTTGTTTGTCTCTCAGTATTCATTGCAGTCAAATACGCCTGAAGTTTTCTATTTTCTTAT
>Ga0099826_10001384_pt1 | contig 14450 bp, 8 predicted proteins | sample Mtrugardesep15_FD_76830 | JGI IMG/M metagenome (GOLD analysis project Ga0099826, IMG submission 76830) | Root nodule microbial communities of legume samples collected from California, USA - M. trunc garden sep15 | ecosystem: Host-associated > Plants > Roots > Nodule | place: USA: California... | reverse complement strand
CTCTAGTTTTTTTTTTTTTGTTGAAAGAAATGACTACTCTAGGTTGTTGAATTAAATAAAATGAATGACTGAGTTTTGGTGCCGAATTAAAGTTTGACACATTGGTATATAGACACACACACCTGATCAATTGATACCACAATATCATATTTAAAATTACGACACCTACGATAACTTTTTTCCATATATCTATATTACAAATTCAATCACTGAATTAAAAACGATTCAATTTGTAATATGGATATTAGATACTTCAAAATTAACTATGAATTCATATGACATGTCTATGAGATACTTCAAAATTAACTCATATGATTAAAGTTCCTAAGACATTCATTTTAACATACCTCATTACATATCAAATGATTTGAAATTATTATTAAATTTTATTATATAGACATGATCGATGTTATAATACTTTTCAATCCAATGATGATTTTTGTAGTATAGAATTATCAGAGGTATCATATATTAAGTTTATCAGGAGTGGTGTCATGTATGTATAACTTAATCTTGTTGTTTTAGAGTGTAAAAGGTGGGACGTATTTAGATTTTTTTGACAAAAGTCTATAGATTTATTAGCAGTCATATTTATGCATATTCTATGAAATTTACATACGGTACCCTAGTATCAGCACCCGTAAGGATTGTCATTTGATGTCATGTTAATAACTTTATATTACCTTCCACTATACAGCTGCTAATTATTCCTTTTGGTGATTTATTTTTTTTCTTATTTGGTTTCCGATATAAAAAACAAAACGAAGAAAGTAGGTGCCAAAATCTTTTATCTTTCCTGTAAAAAGTAGGTTGGTGGGTATACTATCATATGCATATCCAAACTTTCAGATAAATATATAACATTTGTACAAATATTTTATGACAATTTTCTCTTTTATATTTACATTATGTTTTTACCCTCTCTTTTATTTTTATCACTTTATATTGTTTTCTGAATAATAAAAAGTGAAAAGGAAAGGTTGTTACAAAAATTGACATTGGTTGTACAAATAACATTACTCAAACTTCATATGTAGAGTCTACTAGAATTATAGTGGCAAAACCTCAACACTTTCAACACACACCCTTTTATTTGTTTAAATTCATGAGTCCCACAAAATCTATTTGAGACCTACATAACAAGATTTAGTGGAATTCATTTGAACTTAAACCAATAGAAAAGTGTGTTGCTAACACTATTCAATCTTCTATATTCTGTATGTTTTAAGGTTGATAAGAGAGTGATGAAGATGAGTGCAACTCACAAGCACCAATGAAAATAAAAGAGACTAATTCACGTGTTATTACAGATAATCAGCATAAGAGTTCACAAGGAGCGGTTCTGAAAAACCTTGCAACAAAACTGGTTGTACCAAAAGAGATTTTGCCTCTTCTCGTGGATTTGTTGAAATTATGAATATCGTGGATTGCTTAGATAGTGATAGCTCCTCTTCTGGTTCCGATTCATCTTTTGGTGAAATTTGACTTCCTTCAACAACAACAAGAAGATGAAAACCAATGCCAGCTAATCTTGGAATGAACTCTTAACTAATTTGAACCAAGGAAGTAGACTTGGACATATTACATAGGAAAACATACTTGGCACATAAACTTTTTATTATATGAGTTAGTTTAGAGTCTATTAGATTTTATATATATTATGCGGTATCTTTTCGTATTTTTAAGCTACTGATATTCTATGAAACTCTAGTCGTCTTTTTAAGTCTCTGTTATTTTCCCTGAAACCATCTTTTGTTGACATGATATCTAAAGCATGGTTTGATCCTCCTTAAATTAGTTGTCTCTTCCGCAGTTAAATTTTCAAAAGCTTGGGACTGTGATTGTTTAATTTTTATTTTTTATGATTGGTTATTTGAAGAAAAAAATGGAGTTGTTGCAGCTTGGTGTGTTGATATCAATAGTAGTGGATGGGTAGTACACCATTGCACGATGTACGAAAAGATGGATGGCTGCTGCAACCTAATTGTTATTGTCGTTCAAAATTGCTTTTGGGATGCTGATTTGCAACTGTTCGAATTTTATTTTGCAACTTGGTTTGGCTATTGGGTTTAGTTTGGTATGTTGATTGCTTTCTTCTTTGATTGATTCCTCCATTTAATTGTTTTCTTCTCTGTAGTTGATACTCACTCTTCGATTTTCTTTCTCTCTGTTGCTCCGTCTATTTGTTTAACTGGTCTTTTGCTTCATTAATTCTTTTAATTGATTGTCTCTCTCCCTCTTAGCTTCTTATGTTTGGTTGCTTCTTATTTTGTTTGGTTGCTCCTCTCACTATTGGTTATTCTGATTGATTGTTTCTCTCTCTTTTGATTCTCCTGATTTATTATCTCTCTTCCTATTCATTCTTCTGACTGATTGCTTCTCCCCATTTTGATTATTCTGATTGATTGCTTCTCTCCCTATTGATTCTTCTGATTGATTGATTGTTTCTCTCCCTTATAATTTTTCTATTTGGTTGCTCCTCTCTCTACTGGTTCTTCTGTGTGGTGGCTTCTCCCTATCAATTCCTTTATTTGGTTTGGTTTGACTTGGTTCTTCTATTTGGATGATTTCTCTCTTTGGTTGGTTGATGATTCTTGTTGCTCCCACTACGTTGAGAACTCACTTTAGTTGTTGTTCTTCAATTGCTATGCTATAAGCTGGTTTAATTTATTTTTTGGGTTAATTTGTAACAAGTTTAAAGCTTAGTAAGCTTTAACTGGAGGGGCAGTGTTAGAACTTTATATCATTTGGTATGTTTTTTGTATTTTATTTGACAAACTCACAATGCTTCTTGTTTATGCATCATTAGTTTGAGAGTAAGTGTTAGATAATAAAGTAACAAGTTATGATATTGGGTCTGTTTGTTTATAGTCCATTAGATTTTATATATATTCTCTAGTATTATTCTGTAATGTCAAGCTATCAGTATTATATGAAACCCTAGTTGTCTTTGTTAGTCTCTTTGTTATTATCTTTGAACCATCATTTGTTAACGGTATGGACCACAAAGAGAAGTGATAGATATAGGAGTTTGGTTGAGTACTGGTACCCATAGGAAAATTTTTCTTAACAATTGAATTTATTTAAAAATAAATTAATATTAAAATATGACGTAATGTTGAATGATAGGATGACGCATGCATACCCACCCAAACAACATGAGTACCATTACGTTCAACATTTTGAATTAATTTGTTTGGGAAAGTTCATATGTTTTACATTTCATATGTTTTGAGTTACAATATCATATTTTTCAAAAAATATTTATTAATAGACTCAACACATTGGTCAAAGATCACTTAATGATTTTTATTATAGTAGATAGGACTCGTGCGTCACACGGATTGAAAGTTGTGTGTGTGTGTGTGTGTGTAACTTAAACTTCTTTTATGAGAGTGGAAAAAGTGGGACATATATAGTGTGTTTTTTGACAGAAGTATATATATTTATAGGTCTTGTTAACCAATGCCCTTAGGGCACTAGTTAAGGATTCAAAAATAGAAGTAATTTACAAGATTCATGTGGATAAAGTTACTTTTTAAACTTTCAATGTGTTGAATGCATCATTCCTAAGACAAAATTTCCTCTTTAAAGTTCTTAACAAGTGCCCCAAGGACACTTTTTAACATTTCCCTGTATTTATTAATGAAAGGGCAAAACTCCACTTTCCAAGACATAATATGTTTGATGTCATTTAAGGCCCTTGTTTGAATCAGGGTAAACATGCTTCTTCACATCCAACTATTTTTTTTTCTTTTCAAAATTGTTTCGATTCATGCCAAAACTAAACCTCACCTCCTTTGTTTTTGGCATTGCTTTCTATTTCCATCTTTTACTATCTTATAAGAGATTTTTTAGTCTTATGAGTTATCTCAAACAAATGGAAATCGGTTTAACTTTACTAGATTATTGATGGTAAGATCACTCATCATTAAGAACAAAATTGTTTACATAAGTTTGTAATGATTTTTGTATTTCCCTTTATTATTTTAGGAGTCACATAATCAAAATGAAGATCAACGAAGAATGTAAATTCTATTATTATGAATGGCTTTTCTGAGTTACTGGTGTTTGAAGGAATTAGAAGACATAATCATTTTGTGCAGCTAGAAGTAAGTGTAGTTTTGATGCACTGCAATAGCTAGAAGAATGTGAAATTTTGCAGCACTACTTGTTCAATAATTGTTGATTTCTAAATTTGTAACAAGTTACTAGAATTAGAATTCTATAAGCTTGTTATATCTTATTTTATGTGTCCTTTTACACTTCCTTTGCTTTTCTTTGTTTATTCTTATGATCATCATTTTCATTTTAATTATCCAAAATGTTATATGATACTGAACTTAATAACCCACATAAATACATAAACTTAAATTGACAATATTATCTTGATAAATTAATAATGACAACATTTGTTAAGATAAATTTCGAAATATTTCTACAAGTGGAAGACATTAAAATGCAGAAACTCCCATTAGTCTTAAGTGCACTTGTTTGGATAACAACCAAATTAAAAATGATATTAACCGTCATTAAATTGTCTTTCACTCTCATTGCTATTTTTATTGAATTTTTTTTCATTGTATGAAACTTTACTAGCTCAACCATTTCGTGACACCTTATATCAATGATCAATCAATTTTAATGAAAATGTATATGTATTTCGCGATTGTTTTTATTGCATTCAAAGAAAATAAATAATGGAAACAATCACCAAATGCAGCCTAATATATTCGAAAATGTTGTACATTAGTTAAAAAATAAAATACGATAATACAATAAATTATTCGAATACATTGCCAAAAACTGACATAAATATTAACGTAAAGAAAAACTAATAAATAAGAACAACGAACATAATCGTAACCTAGATAACATAAGTATGTTTGACACAATAATATAAAGTCTCATTCATCTGTGTCATTAGAGCACCAACCACGACTTCCGCGTCATCGTGAATTCTACGAGCAGAAATCATACACTTCCACTATCCTATAATTCTAAAGTGTTCATATGGAAATGGTCCAACAATTAGAATGCAATCATATATGTTGCTGAAATCATCAACCATAACCAAAGAAGTAGTCTATTTAGACATATTGGACCTATTTGTTGCTGTAATCATCAACCATAACCAGGATACTCAAGCATCTACAAAAAAAAAAAGAATTAGTTCAATAAAATTTGGTCATATTGGACATATATGCAATTTTCTCTAATATATTTAATAGAAACAAACAACTCACAAAAAAATTCAAATTTAACATCATAGGGAGACAATTTTTCTCATAGGAAAACTGAAAGTAATTAACCTCAACATGTTGATATGTTGGTGGAATACCATTATGAACATGTCCAGCAACATCAGCTTATTCAACAACAAATTTAGGATAACTAATTGTTCGACCAACCATATCCTTAAGATTAATTCTAAATCAACCAAAACCCATGAAAGTCATCATGATCCAAGCATGTAAACACTTGGAATTCATTGTTGTTTGGATCGACCAATGTTGCTTAACGATCGATTTGATCACCAAAATCTCCAGCAAACATATTTAGTAGCATTATGGCACCCTTAACATAAACAAATTTTTTTTGTCAAAAACGATTTTGAAAGGGATATACAAATATGTGCATCATTATGGAGGAATAATTTAATATACGAAGCATATGTTGTCACATGGTGTTCATCAAAATCCACGTAGTATATTCTATATTTGATCCTTAGTATGTTTACCACCTATCCAGTTATGCGGATCTAGATGCGCTAATACATAAAAAAACAACAGATAAGGCTACACGTTTGCAACATTAGAAGAAGTTAAAATACGAAGAAAATAAAAATAAAAATATGAAACAGACGAATATCAATCAAGAAATGATACGAAAGAAAAGTCTCCATATTACAATTAGTCAATATAGAAATGAGAGATGAACAACAAAGGACGATGAGTTGACGAATGAGAGATACCAAAACTAAATATTTAAATTTATAGAGGAATGGACGGATGCGTAATTTGTATATATGGGAGGGAAAAGATTAATTTCGAATTCGTATTTAATATTTCATTGAGTCTCTAGTTATAAAAGTCTGTTAAATATTATTTATGGTACGACTAATTATGGCATGTTGTTAAATGTCACTTAATAGAAAACAATGGGGAAGGGCAAATCCGTCCTAATCAAAAGCAATGGGGGGCAATTAGGTCTTTTCAAATGGTTTGGAGTGAAAAATTAGGTTTATGGTTAGCTTGATCATACAAACTTATACAATAAGAGATAAGAGATAGATGTATTTAAAATAATTGATTTCAAGTAAGATTTTATTTTTATAATCTCTTTTCTCTGTTTTGTTTTTCATTTTCATTTTTTATTTAAATGATTTATTTGTTTCAAATTCGTGCTTTAGCATTTATTTTTTTATGATTGGAGTAAAATAATGTTGGGTTGCATCTTTTGTATTTGTTTTTGATTTACATTTATTGTGAAAGTAAGCGCATACAAAGTGACAATTTAGTTCTTATAATTCATATATTGAGGATTGGTTTAGCTATCGAAAAGGCTTAACGGCACAACTTGTTGCCCGCTTGTCTCCCATTCATGTGTAATTATATATTATAATAATTTATATTTATTGAATTCAAAGATATTATACGAGCTATAACAAAGTCAGTGTCACTTTCATCGCCCATTTTAATAGCTCATTGTACACACTTTTAGCATTTTTTTTTTAAAAGTGAGGTCATTTTTATAATTATATAAAACACTAGTGACTTTTTATATATTCAGTTTCTTGTAGGTTTTGAGACCATATATATTTGATAACATTCCTTCGTTTCTTCTGTCTTGTAAGATTATCCGCCGTCATCGAGATTCATTGTCATAGAAGACTTAAGGTAATTTTCTATTCACTTGATTCTCTTCATTTTCTCGTCGTTTTTCAATATTGACATTGTTAAAATATTAAATTTACTTTGATTTGAAGATCAAACATTAGAGATTCGTGAGGGTTGGAAAAACCATTCATCATTGCTCTTAAATTGCAAAGTTTTATTTTGCTTAAGGTACGAATTTTTATATTGAATATTTAATTGATGTCTTAGTTTTGCTACTAAGATTTGTTTACCAATCGGTTGGATTTGTTAGTAGAATGAGTTTTTTCATAAGAGATTCTTATGTTGTGTGATAATCGATGTTTGAAATAATTTGCTTATAAACTTATAAGCTTCAAAATTTAATTTTAAGAAATAATATTTAGATTGAGAAAATCATTCTCTAAAATCGAAAAGTCATTTTGCGAATAATTTTGTAAACCTAATTTAAAAGCTTAACAATGGGAAAGATTGGGGTATTTTCTTACTGATTTTCAGTGTTGACATCATTAAAATCTAAAGATGAGGTGTTGTTTGATTTGTGAGTACTGGAACAGTTACTCATCACCGCTCTTAAGTTTTGAAGTTTTATTTCGATTAAGGTATGAATTTTCATATGATGCTTTGACGCTTTGGTCTTGCACTAATCTTTGTTAACTGATTCATTAGATTTGTGTGTAGAATGAGATTTTTCAAAAGAGACTCATATGTTGTGTGCTATTTAATGTTTAAAATAACTTGTTAACTTATAAGCTTGAAATTCGAATTTTTTAAATATTATATTTGGATTGGGAAAGTAGTTATCTAAAATTGAAAAGTCATTTTATAACTAATTATGTGAAACTCATTTCAAATCTTGTCAATCGGAAAGACTAGTGCATTTTCTTGCTCTTTTTCTATATTGACATTATTGAACTCCGAGATTTACTTTGATTTAAAGATCATGTGTTGTTCAACTGTTGAAGACTGGAACAATTATTCATCATTGCTCTTAAATCTTGTAGTTCTCTTTTGTTTAAGGTTTGAATTTTGATATTGAAGCTTTACTTAAAGCTTTGGTCTTGCTACTAAGATTTGTTAACCCATTGATTAGATTTGTGTGTAAAGTGAATTTTTTTTCATAGGTAATTATTTTGTTGTGTTTTAATTAATCCTTGAAATAACTTACCTATAAAATAATAAGCCTATTAATTAAATTTTCAAATAATTCTATTTGGATTGAGAATACATTTCTCCTAAGCCTATCTTGTTTTTTTCACAACAATATTGGATAAAATACTTTAGGTATAATCCTTCAAAACTATTTTAAATCAGTTACTCTCAAACTCATTTTGTTTGTATGAAAACTATAAAGTCTACCGTATTTTTTCCTATGGAATTTTCCATGTTACTATTTCATGATGTGAATATGGAAAAAACTGGTCCTTGGTCTAACTAATCCAAATTTGTCTTGAAAATATTGCTATGTATGTGTTTGTGTGTGTGTTTGAAAGTCTTTTTTAATATGTTGGTTTCGAAGTTGTTTTTGTTGGTATTATTGATTGTTTCAATGTTTCTTTATTTTCTAAGTTATGCAAGGTGTAGTCTTACAACCATGATGATTGTTCAATCATCAATAGAATTAATAGTGAGTTTATTTGTTTGGTTTTCTTATCTTGATGTGTTTTCTAATGATATGGTGAATTTATTTAAACATTTAAAATTGAGGAAAAATAGCGGAATTAATTTGTGTTTCTTATTAATAACAGGAATACTAAGTACCGTTGCTAATGGAAAAGCGACCTGAAATTCGAACCGGATCTGTCAATTTCTTTGGACCTAATGACTGGAGAAATCAGAGCAATCTGGAAAACATGACCATCTCGGAGCTCATTTCCAAGCTCCGAGACACGTCCATACAAAGGGATTTCGATGTCGTCGAAGAAACCCTGGTTTCAAGGGAAGCAATGTTCAAAACTGAAATCAAAGAGAATAAGATGCAAATTGATTTGTTAGAAAAGAAATTTCAAATGGAGAGGTCAGATAAGGTTAGTGTGGAGATGGAACTGAAGACGGTGAAAGAAGAAATGTATAAGAACGAGTTGGTGAAGAATGGTGGTGTTGTGAAAGGGAAATTAGGGTCTGGTACGTGTATTGATGAGGCTGTGAAGAAGAGAAAGATTGTTGATTTTGAAGATGAAAAGGTTGAAGAGAAGAGAAGGGCTGATGAACAAAGGATGAAAGATGGTGAAGGTGGTTCAGGTATGGAAATTCAAAGTTCCTGTTTGATAATTATGTTTATGCATTGTTGAATGTTACTTTCTCATATTCATTAAGGCTTTGTTTGGGGGAAAATTAGTGGATAGCGATTAGTGACTAGCTTTTAACTTAGCGGATAAGTTAGCTGGTTGAATTTGTAGTCTTTGATAAAATTATTGGTTGAACTAACTTATAAATATCTAATCACAAAAAAAAATGTTTAATTGATATATAATTTTTTCAAGTAAGATGGCAAGTGTAAAAGTGAGAGAAAAAAATGATAAGTTATAAGGGTTAAGTTAGAGATTAGTTGAATTAGCTTATTAAATTAAGTTATAAGCTAGTAAAAATGAGCTTTCAGCTTGTGAGAAAAATATGTTACCATCTGAATCTTCTTTTTGTCATTGTCTTATGTACTTTATTTATTGTATCTCAATCCAATTAACTACTTTACTAACTATTATATTAATAAGGGTACTTTGAGAAATTAGTGAAGTTTTTGTTTTTCTCATGATGTAATTTGTAACCAAAGTACTCAAGGGTCGTGAAAACTTCCTAAGCCATTCTATAATAGTAGAAACCGACCAGCCTATTAAATACATGTTATCCAGATCATAACTTGCTGAAAGGATGAAGAAATGTTATGTGGAGATGTCTGAATTTGACGTCGTATTTGAATGTCAAAAAGCATTCAAAGCCCAATTATTGGCTGACTTTGTTGCATAAATGACCCCTTCTTTTTAATTTAATATCATTGTCTTCATGAGCATGAATGTCATATTTCCTTTCTTTTATCAAAACCTTAAAAGTTGAAATTCATTCTTTGATATTCCTTATATGAATTAATTTTAAATTAAAATGGCATGGCATCATAGAAGAGTAAGAAGATTTCATCAATAGCCTTCGTATGCTTCTGCTTCAAAACGTTGGTAGATTCAGAGAAACATGATGATATTTTTGTAAGAACAAGATTGAATTAGTGTTTTTTCTTGAAAAGAGTGAATTAGTGTTGGTGATTAGAATTTATTACCTTAACCATTTCCCACTATTGGGGTGATGGACAAAGAGAGGGAAAAATTTGTAATTTAATGAAAGGTTGTGAGACAACTCTCGAAATATATAATTTTCTTAAACATTTTAGAGATTGCTCTAGGTTTTTTTGTTTTAGAAAATTGACTCCTCTAGATTGTTGAATCAAATAAAATGAATGGGTGAGTTTTGGTGCCAAATTAAAGTTTGACACATTGGTATATATATATATACACACCTGATCAATTGACACCACAATATCAAATTTAAAATTATGATACCTATGATAACTTTTTCCATATATCTATATTACAAATTCAATCATTGGATTAAAAACGATTGAATTTGTAATATGGATATGAGATACTTCAAAATTAACTTTAAATTCATTTGACATGTCTATGATATACTTCAAAATTAACTCGTTTGATTAAAGTTCATACCATATTAATTTTAATGTATCTCATTACATATATATCAAATGATTTGAAATTCTTATTAAATTTTATTTTATAGACATGATCGATGTTATAATATTTTTCAATCCAATGATGGTTTTTGTAGTATAGGATTATCATGGGTGTCATATATTAAGTTTAACAGGAGTGGTGTCATGTATGTATAACTTAATCTTGTTGTTTTTGAGTGTAAAAGGTGGGGCGTATATAAAATTTTTTTTACAGAAGTTTATAGATTTTTTTTTTGGTACATAGTTTATAGATTTATTAGCAGTCCTATTTATGCATATTCTATGAAATTACGTACGATACCCTGTAAGGATTGTCATTTGAAGTCATGTTAATAACTTTATAGTTCCTTCCACTCGACAGCTGCTAATTATTGCTTTTGGTGATTTATTTCTTTTTTCTTATTTGTTTTCTGATATAAAAAATAAAAAGAAGAAGGTAGGTGTCAAAATCTTTTATCTTTCCTTTAAAAAGTAGGTTGGTGGGTATCATATCATATGCATATCCAAACTTTCAAATAAATGATATTTATACAACTATTTTTTTACAATATTCTCTTTCATATTTACATTATGTTTTTACCTTCACTTTTATTGTTTTATCTTTTCATTGTTTTTGACCAATAAAAAAAAAGATTGTCACAAAAATTAACATCAAATGGTTGTACAAATAACATTACTCAAACTTCATATGTACAGTCAACCGTCCATATCCATAGTTTGGCTTTTGGAAAATCGACTAGAATTATAGTAGCAGCAGACTCACCACTTTCAACACACACCAATTTATTTGTTTAGATTCATGAGTCTTTCAAAATATATGTGAGGCCTACATAACAAGATTTAATGAAATTCATTGGAACTTAAACCAATAGAAAAGTATGTTGCTAACACTATTCAATCTGCTATGAAGATGTTGAAATATTTCTTAATTAGTATTATTTATTTTCTTGTTTAATGACCAGTTATAAGTCATTATATTACTTCTAAAATACAGTAGTTGACTTTATATTTCTCTCTTATAAAAGGAGTTCTTTTTCTTCATAATAAAACTGAACATTATCACCCATATACTTCTATACCAATGTCCCTAAATATTTATGGGGTGAAGTTGTCTTGACAGCTGTACATTTAATAAACTGTATGTCATCCCGTGTTTTGAAATTGCAAACTATTTTGCAAAGTTTCTTGAAATATTTTCCAATTGCTTTAGTTCTAACTGATTTACCACTTAAAATATTTGGATGCACGACTTTTGTTCATGAACACAGGCATCTTGGTAAACTTGAACCCCGTGCAATCAAATGGGTTTTTTATTGGGTATCCACCTTCTCAAAAAGGTTATAAATGTTTTGATCCTAATACAAAGAACATGTTTGTAACAATGAATGTTACTTTTAATGAAATAGGAAAAAGATTTGAGGAAGGAAATCGAATTTGGAAAGGCAAAATTTATGCAAGAAGAAGAGACCTTATTCCTCAGCTCAACAAAGAATCTGAACTGAGTGAAAGTCAATCGACTCAGACAGGTAAATCTCTCATTGATCCTAATTCTCTATAAACTGACCTTGATGTCCCCATAGAACTTAGAAAATAATATACTGATCTTAATGTTCCCATAGCCTTTAGGAAGCAAGGTAGGCCATGTACTAGGCACCCCTTGTCTAACTTTGTATCATATTCAAACTTGTCTCCCTCTTTTGCTGCTTGTACTTCTAATTTATCTGGTGTCAAAATTCTTAAGAATGTACAAGAGGCTTTAGAAATTCCTCAGTGGAAGGAAGTTGTTTTTGAGGCGATGAAAGCTCTTGAAAAGAATAAAATTTGGAGTTCCACAACTCTGCCGACAGGTAAAATAACTATGGGATGTAAGTGGGAGTTCACAATAAGGTACAATTCGGATGGATCAATCGGAAGGTACAAACCTCGATTGGCTGCAAAAGTATTCACTCAGACCTATGACAAAGATTACTCAGAGACCTTTGCTCCTGTTGCAAATCTTAACACAATAAAAAAATTATCATCCCTTACTGCTAACTTAGAATGGCCTCTCCACTAGCTAGATGTCAAAAATGTCTTCCTCAATGGTGATTTAGAAGAAGAAGTGTATATGGATTGTCCTCTAGGTTTTGAAGAAACATTTGGGTCACATGTGTGAAAACTAAAGAAGTCCTTATACAGGTTGAAACAATCTTCGAGAGCTTGGTTTGAAAAGTTTACTCAATCTGTGAAGAAACATGAATATACTCAAGGACAAGCACATCATACTTTATTCACAAAGTCAGGCCAAAATGGAATGATAACTATTTTGATAGTCTATGTTGAAGATATTATTCTTACAGGTAATGATGAGATAGAAATGGAGAGATTAAAAAGAAACTTAGCAGCAAATTTTGAAATCAAAGTCCTGGGTCCCCTCAAGTATTTCCTTGGCAAGGAAGTAGCAAGGTCAAAGATAGCAATTGTTGTTTCTCATAGAAAATATGTTCTTGATCTCCTAAAAGAGACAAGAATAAGTGGTTGTAAGCCTGCTGACATTCTGATGGACCAAAGTGCCAAACTTTGGGAGAAAGGGGACACACCAGTTAACACTGGAAGATATCAAAGGTTGGTTGGAAAATTAATATATTTGGCTCATACTCGTCTCGACATTGCTTTCTCTGTTAGTGTTGTGAGTCAATTCGTGCCTGCAACATATGAAGAACACGTTGAAGCTATGCACATAATCTTGAGATACTTAAATGCAACTCTTGGAAAAGGTTGATTCTTCAAGAAGACCAATGATAACAATGTGGCAATATTCACTGATGCAGATTGGGCAGGGTCCATTATAGATAGAAAATCAACTTCAGGTTATTGCACATATGTGTGGGGGAACCTAGTGACTTGGAGAAGCAAAAAACAAGGAGTAGTTGCAAGAAGTAGTGTTGAAGCTGAGTTTAGAGCAATGGCTCAAGGAATTTGTGAAGGTATGTGGATTCTCAGAGTCTTGAAGGAACTAAAGATAGAGGTAGAACTCCTATTGAAATTGTATTGTGCCAACAAGGCCACTATAAGCATTGCTCATAATCCTGTTCAACATAATCATACAAAACATATCGAGATCGATTGTCATTTCATCAAAAAAAATATAGATTCTGGTACTCTTTGTTTGCCGTTTGTCCCTTCCAATCAACAAACCGCTGATATATTGACCAAAAGCTTGGGAAGAACAACATTTGAATACTTGATCAGCAAGTTGGGCATGATTGGCATTTATGCACCAACTTGAGGGGGTGTTGAAATATTTCCTAATTAGTATTATTTATTTTCTTGTTTAATGATCAGTTATGAGTCATTATAAATGAGTTGATTTTGTATTTCTCTCTTATAATAGGAGCCATTTTTCTTCATAATAAAATTGAACATTATCACTTATATATTTTTCTAAAAAGATGAGTGCAAATCACTAGCAACAATGAAAATAAAAAAGACTAATTTATGTGTTATTGCAGATAATCGGCAGAAGAGTTCACAAGGAGCGGTTCAGAAAAAACCTTGCAACAAAACTAGTTGAACCCAAATGAGATTTTGCCTCTTCTCGTGGATTTGTTGAAATTATGAATATCGTGAATGGCTTAGATAGTGATAGCTCTTCTTCTGGTTTCGATTCATCTTTTGGCAAATTTGACTTCCTTCAATAGCAATAAGAAGATGAAAACCAATGCCAGTTAATCTTGGAATGAACTCTTAACTAAGTTGAACCAAGGAAGTAGACATGGATATATTATTTTAGAGTCTGTTAGCTTATATATATATATATATATATATATATATATATATATATATATATATATATATAT
>Ga0099826_10001383_pt1 | contig 14459 bp, 10 predicted proteins | sample Mtrugardesep15_FD_76830 | JGI IMG/M metagenome (GOLD analysis project Ga0099826, IMG submission 76830) | Root nodule microbial communities of legume samples collected from California, USA - M. trunc garden sep15 | ecosystem: Host-associated > Plants > Roots > Nodule | place: USA: California... | reverse complement strand
TTTCATGGATATTCTTACATAGATGGAGTCAAAGGAACAAAAAAGGACCCAAAACTTGGCCATTTCTTGGAGCTGCAATTGAACAATTGATGAACTATGATAGAATGCATGATTGGCTTGTCCAATATTTTTCCATGTCCAAAACTATTGTGGTCCCCATGCCGTTCACAACTTATACATACATTGCTGATCCTGTTAATGTTGAACATGTTCTTAAGACCAACTTTAATAATTATCCAAAGGTAATTGGTTTTTTTTCTTCACTTCAATAGCCCTTGTTGATTTCAATAGCATGTTTGAATTCACTTCTCTAATTCCAAATGATTTTGACATGTTTATCTAATTCTAAATTTTTGACATGTTTTTGGCATGTTTATCTAATTCCAAATTTTTGACTCCAAATGTAATTTTCTCTCTCAAATTTACTGCACAGTTCACTTTTAGTTTTAGGTAAGGTATTTAAATATGAATCATTTACATTCCGTTCACTTTAACTAAAAACAATTTTCCAAAAAAACAAAACTTTTAAAATGAAGTTTCTTTACCGCAAAATGTTATTTGGCTTTTTTGTGACACAAGTTAATTTATAATGGAATGATTTTATAAAATTAAGTTAAAAGTGAGTTGAATGTAAAATTACTTATGCTTAGATACACTAATATAAAAACAAGTTGAACAATAGTCCAAGGCTAAAAACTCAATTATCGAGACAAATATTCTAAATTTTAGTTTCAACCTAACTCGAGAAATTTAATGTTAAATTTTAGATGCACGATTTAGTTTCAACTTATGGGAAAAAATTGGGTGTGGAATCATGTTTAATGTTAATTTTCTTTTTTACTTGCATAAAATTAATTCTTTTGATGGAAATACTTTTGATTATGAATGCAGGGTGAAGTGTACCATTCACATATGGAAGTTCTACTAGGACATGGGATATTTAATGTCGATGGAGAGCTTTGGAAGAGACAAAGGAAAACTGCAAGCTTAGAATTTGCATCAAGAAATTTGAGGGATTTTAGCACCAGAGATAGAGGGTGCTAAAAAGAATGGCCAACAAAATCAGGTACTATATATCAATATTATGGTTCTAAATTGTAGTTGTGATCCTAGTTATGGTTATGATGAGAACCTTAATATTGCGCCAAAATGCTAGCAAATGAGGCCGCAATTTTAGTGGTCTATGCAACTAAACCAATTATTTGTGTTCAAAATCTAAGCTTACATACATATTAACTAGTGTTTTGAGAACCAGACCGGCCGGTTCAACTAGTTGAGTTTGTAACTGGTCAATAAGTCAATATATCAACTGCGATCAGTTCTCGGTATCTTAAAACATGGTTCAACAACAATTAATTCAACTTGTTCTTTTTAAAACATTTATATTAACATATAACTCTCATCTTATTAGAAACAGATAAAAAAATGATATATTACAAGATTCATTGAATTGGGAGAAAACCATGCAACTGACAAAAGTTTGAGAGACATTGTTTTGAACTTTGTGATTGCTGGTAGAGACACAACTGCAACAACTCTATCATGGGCTATGTATATGGTGATGACACATTCCCATGTTGCTGAAAAACTTTACTTGGAGCTCAAAACTTTTGAGGAGAATCAAGCACAGGAGGAGAATTTTACCTTGCCTCAATGTGATGATAAAGATGATCCTAAATTATTCAATCAAAGAGTAGTACAATTTTCAAAGTTATTGAATAAAGATTCACTAGAGAAGTTGCATTATTTGCATGCAGTCATAACTGAGACACTAAGATTGTATCCTGCGGTTCCTCAGGTATGCATTTTTTGGATCTAAATATGGAAAAAAATTGTTTTAAGTATATCAATAACCGATAATGTTTTTGTGCAAATACTACCTCCGATCTTTTTTATAAGAAACAAACTGGTCAACAAAAGTTAATGTATTTGATCCACATTATGAACCAAATACATCAACTTTAGTTGACCAATTTGTCTGTAATAAAAAGGACCAGAGAGAGTATCAATTGTTGATTGAAGGATCCCAAGGGTGTGATAGAGGATGATGTGTTGCCAGATGGTACCAAAATTAAAGCTGGAGGGATGGTAACTTATGTTCCATATTCAATGGGAAGAATGGAGTATAATTGGGGGCCTGATGCAACTTCATTTAAACCTGAGAGATGGTTCAAAGATGGTGTTCTTAAGAATGAATCTCCATTCAAATTCACAGCAATCCAGGTAAATAATTTAACCTATATTTTTTTGTTAACTTTGGATTTTTGCTTTTTTTATTTTTTTACCGCACTTTCAGGAATCAAACTCAAGTTCTTTTTATTGGAAGAGAGAGTCATGTTGTCAATTCTCTACCCTGTCGATAGTTAACGTATTTTTTGAATTCATAATAACAATGTAATTGTGAAGAAGGTATTGCAAATTTTGAATGAAGACGTGAAATTATCCAACACCTAAATTTTATTTTCATTTTGATTACACAGGCAGGGCCAAGGATATGTCTTGGTAAGGATTCTGCATATCTTCAAATGAGGATGGTATTGGCTATTTTGTGCAGATTTTACAAGTTCAATTTGGTGCCTGATCATCAAATGAAATATAGAATGATGACTATTTTATCAATGGCACATGGATTAAGGGTTACCGTTGAGAAACGTTCTTGAGATACTTAGCTTCCTTATATTATAATTCAGCGGAAGGAGTTAGTCTTCCACTGCGTGACAAATTAATAGGATTTCCATCAATGGATTGAATATATTGGAAACAAAAAATAGTTTTTTCATTTAAAGAAAAGAAAGAAGCAACACTATCTTTTGCATATGATATTCAATACTAATCTATTCTTGTATTGTTGATAAAATAAATATTTATGATACATGTTTATATGAGAGTAATGTTTTAAGACTTGATTACCTCGTAACAAAAGATGTGCATCTCAAGCTTATAAAAAAACTATGTGCATTTTATAAAGCATTTTGACACAAAAGAAGAACATGGTGAAAAAAGAAATTAAAAAAATAATTTGGGTAAACATAATTATTATAAATATAGATATTGGCAAGCTTAATTGTGCATCTACTTACATCAACTCTTAAAGTTAAATCTCTAGCTTTAAGTTCCACCAAAAAAAAAACTCTATCTTTGAGGGTTAGATAGGACAAAAAAATTGGAAACAAATGAAATAAACATTTTAAATTAATAATAATCATACAAAAATCATCCAAATGAAAACCAAATAAAAAATGTTCACACACCAAGATGATATGATAATTGTTGTCTACATGAGAGTTGTTAAGACTGGATTCAGCTATGGAATTGATCGAAGATTCATCCTTTGGTAACGAGGAACATTCCCTATAGTTCTGCGGTGAGTAAGTCATTCCTGAAGTGAAAGTCTGGGATAACGATAAGTTTGATAAAATCATTGTGATGTTGTTTAAACTCCAGAGTAAAGGTTTATAGACGGATGAGTTACACTTCTATCTTTTTGATTCAAGGAAGCTAGAAAATGCAAATAAAGATCGAACATAGATATGAAAAGGAAAAGAAGGTGTGAAAACTTTTAAGAGATTGTGAATTCAACATTTAAATAAAATTTGAATTGAAATGAACTCCACAACTGAATTCTACTTTTAAAATTTGAATTCCACAAGTGTTTTAACCGATAGTAAATTAATTGATGCGATAAACTCACCGAGGAAAAAAGTGGGAGTCAAATGTTGCTTTTTTACTTCATAAAATATTACTTTTCTATAACATAATCATAACATTATAAGTTTATCAAAAGGGTGGAAAAAGTTTCAAAAAATTTAAAAATTGGGGACCTTACGGAGGAGAATACAATAACTTTAAAGATTCAAAGGGTAGAATACTATAATCGTCAAAAAGAAAATTGAAGAATCAAATTGCTATGTAAGTTTTTTATTTTCTCGAATGAGTTTAATTTAAATAAATTGATTTGAACGATTGAATTAGAATCAAATAAAGTTGAATAAAAATATAATTCATAATTATATATTTCTTAAAAAAAATACTTTTTATGACAATATAAAATTTTATATTGGTTGTAAACTAAAGGGCATTTTTTTTTAATATAGGGACGTTTCTTTATTTTCATTTTCATTATATGAAATCAAACAAAAAAAGAGTGGAAACACACTTCTCTATCTTATATTTATCTTATGCCAAATAATACACCAAATCAATTATTAATGTTTGTCAACCACATACCATATAACCATGTAAGCCATCAAATTAGTTTTAAAACATTACTTAATTTTAAAATTAAATGTCATCCACTAAAAATGTTGTTGTTTGTTTCATTCGGTGTACTTGAACATATTATTGTAGTATGTTAGACTAACAAATTTTGCTTACCATTACTACCTAAATTTAGGTATTTATTACAACCTGAGGTTAAGATTTCTAAGCTGCTAAATTTTCCTATTATTTCTAAAAACAACTTTAACAGACTTGAAGAAATTTTGTATATATAAGCACTTCCTTATACTTCAACTTCTCCGATATAAACCAAAAAACATTTCTACTTCTTATCTCTTTTTTTCATTCATTCGAAGTTTGTCAAGAATATTTAACTACATCATGGTATCTAAGGGTCCCACTTTCATCCTATGGCATTTTGCTCTAACCATTGTGATTACCGTATTTTTCACTTCAAAATTTAGTTTTGCTAAACAATCCAAGTTAATTGGATTGAAAATGAACATGATCGATCGATGTTGGAGACCAAATCCAGAATGGAGAAAACATAGACAACAACTAGCGACTTGCTCTGTAGGCTATGCTGGAAAGATGACAAACAACGTTGGTAAGGGTCTCATCCATTATAAAGTTACCGACCCAATTGATGATCCTATAAATCCTCAACCTGGTACACTGAGATATGGAGCTTCTGTAATTCAAGGTAAAGTGTGGATCACATTCAAAAAAGACATGAACATTAAACTCATGAAGCCCCTTCTCATCAGCAGTTTCACAACAATTGATGGTCGCGGAGTCAATGTGCATATTGCTGATAATGCATGCTTAATGATATTCAAGGTAATCACCAAACACAATTAATTACGCTTTAAAAGATAGTTGTTGGAAAGAAAAGAAATATTGGCAAAAAAAATGAAGAAATCTCTCTCTAAATTTATTTTGCTAATTGTAGCTATATGTAGTATGAATTCTATTTCATGAATTTGTAACAATTTTTTATTTATTTTTTAGGCTACCAACATAATCATCCATAGCATTCGAGTTCATCACTGCAAAGCTCAAGCACCGGGTATGGTGATGGGGCCAAACGGGAAGGTAATTTCTTTAGGGCAAGTAGATGGAGATGCTATTAGACTGGTCACCGCTTCTAAAATTTGGATTGATCATAATACACTTTATGATTGTGAAGATGGTCTTCTTGATGTCACACGAGGTTCTACTAATGTGACTGTTTCCAATAATTGGTTTAGAGAACAAGATAAGGTTATGCTTCTTGGACATGATGATGGGTATCTGAGGGACATAAACATGAAGGTTACTGTCGTGTACAATCATTTTGGACCAAACTGCAACCAAAGAATGCCAAGGTAATTAATTGATGTTCATGAAGTTTTTTTATAATAAAATTTGAAGTTATACAATATACTAATGTAAATTTATTAGACAACGTTGATTTTTTTATTGCTAAAATAACATTTCAGGATTCGTCATGGATATGCACATGTAGCCAACAATCTTTACTTAGGGTGGATGCAATATGCCATCGGTGGAAGCATGGGGCCTAGCCTCAAAAGCGAATCTAACCTCTTTATAGCACCTAAAGTTGGGAGTAAAGAGGTAATCATATTTAGAAAATGTCATTAATTTAAACTTGTTAATGTCTAATGAAGATGAATTTACCTAATTAATAATAAATCACACGATTGAGTTTAAATATTTGTATATATAATTTTTTTTCACTTTTACTAAAAAAAATTGACACGCTTTTTCTAACCTTTTTTTTCCCAATTATATAATGTGTCTAGGTAACATGGAGAAAAATTGGTCATGTAAATGGGGACAAATGGGAATTTCATTCGGTAAGAGACGCTTTTGAAAATGGAGCCTCCTTTGCAGTAACAAAAGGAAAACGTGTTCCAAAGCCAAATTATAGCAAAGAACAAAATTTTAAAGTTGTTGATGTTAAATCTGTAAGATCATTAACAAGATCATCAGGCGCATTTCAATGTAGTAGAACCTCTATATGTTAAACAAAATATCATATAGAATATTGATCTTGAAGCTAGGCGCATTTCAAAGTTTGGTCGAACAATACACGATAAGATCATCATATCACTCATGAGAATAGCAACAGTCGCAAGCTTCTACTTTCAATAAACAACATCAGGCATGTTGATAGCTAAATAATTTTCAAGTGTCGGTCCAATGTAGACTATTTATTATAAAGACTCACAATAGACTCACCACCATTTTAATACCATTCTAATATTTATATTTAATTTACGAAAACTAATCCACCAATCATGACGTTCTATAACCCTATTTGTACTATATTGCATAGAAAATTTGATACAAAAAGTTGACTAAAAGTAACGAAGGCCTAGTTGATGGTACTAATTATAACAACATGGTGATTTTTATGTATCAACTTGCAAGTTTTTCTGAATGAACTTTCATGTATTGAACAACTATTATTATTATTTTGTCCGGTTACTAAAGAAAATACCTAAAAGTTCTACTCTTATATATACTGAGTCTTTTCAATAAAAAGAATATATATTATAAGAAACTATTTGCATCATAAAACATGCTAAGAATCGGAAATACAACAAGTTTACAAGATGGAAGCAAAACACCAAAAACGATTATACAAGGTGCCTACGACAAAATAGTAACTCAATGTTAATGAATGTCAATACCTAAAAAATGGAGAGGATGTGTACTCCAATGATGGAAAGGAAACTCCTTGAACTTACATTACAATCATGTTGAGCAAAAATCAAATTATTAATGTACTTCCAATCGACCAAATGCATGGCATCCATATAGAGTAAAGGATTTCGTCCATTACTTTGCCATGACACACCAAATGTTAAACATGAATGGCGTGTAAAAAGTTATTATTAGACAATGCACAACTAACATCTGACCAAATCAAAACATTTGACCACACCTTGCCAAAGAAAGAACATTCAAGAAATAAATGGTGTGACGATTCATACACTTTTGAACCTCCCGCATAAAATGAGGTATGAAAATCATTGAAAAATTGCATAAAGTCGTCTTTAATTTTTTTTCTCATAATTCTTTCAGAAATCTAAGTTTAACCACATCAGGATCATGATTTTTTAAACTCTCACAATCCTACACAACCTGCTTTATTTATTCCATTGAAAAATTATTAATCAATTTTAATGCTTCATAGTCATAAACACTTTAAAACGATAGTGAATTCAATGACGGCCTACTTACTCTTCTCTTCTTAAAATACTCCTTCAAGTTATTTCTTAGGGTTCTTCGAAATTATGTTAGAAATATGAAAGTTATTACTCCTGATTGAAATTTACTTATTTCACAAATCATAAAAAGAAAAAACCATAAGTGAAAGAAAAAATTGCTATGCTATCAAATTAATCTTATTAAGTATTTATATTCATACGTAAATGTTTGGCACCTTCTATTGTCAATTTTGCTTTGACTAATCCAAAAAGGGTGTGGCTAGAAGATATTTTAGTTATACAAAAAAAATAAAAAATATTAGCCTACATTTCACATGCAAACCTTTCAAACCAAGATTACTAACCAAATTTGAATCATCCTTTACAACACACCCACTTAATTCAAAGCCTTTACCACATTTAATAACTCTCTAAACTCTTTAAACCTCTCGATCATCATCCGTTTGGTTTGAATATCCCGCTTGAATTTTAAATCTGCGATGAATTACCTATATCTTTCCTTTATTCATTTGCTAGTAATGTTACTCCACCATCACGTACTTACATGAGTTGCTAATAGTGGACCTTCAGCTATGGGATTGATCGAAGATTCATCCTTTGATGATGAGGAACATTCCCTCATGTTGTGATGAGTAAGCCATTCTTTAAGTGAATGTCTAGGATAACGATAAGTTTGATGAAATTACAATGACACTGTGATGTTGTTGAAACTCGAAAGTATGGACTTATAGACGATTGAGTTTCACTTCTATATTTCAGATTAAAAGAAGTTAGAAAATGCAAATAAAGAACATCGATATGAGAAGGAAAAGAGGGTGTAGAAATTTTTAAGAGAATGTGAATTCAAAATTTAAATAAAATTTGAATTGAAATGATACACAAGTGTTTGATTGATAGTAAATTATTTGATGCGATAAACTCACCGAGGAAAAAGATGGGAGCCAGATGTTGCGTTTTTACTTCATAAAATATTACTTTTCTATGACACATACATACATAAATATATCAACAATGATAAGTGAACACAAAAATAGCAACACAATACAGACACCACCGTATGTTTATACGATATTTTCCTCCTTTTTTTTATTCCTTTCTCTGTTACTGTATATTCTCTCATTCCCTCCACTATTTGTTTCTCTCTCATAACTCACACCACCACCATTGCACACACTCACCCCTCTTCAACTCTCCGGTCACCGGAAACTGCCGCCGTTCTCCATTCTATTTATCCTCTAGAAAAACAACCGCAAAAAACAGATCTGAAATCATAGAAGCAAAACAATGTAGCGGCAGGAGAGAGAAAGACGCGACGGCTAGTGAGATGAAGGTCGTGGTCGGCGGAGACGGAAAAGAGGAGGTCGCGATGGATTATGTCAGATCTGAACGGTGGTTACACTTGCTCCTCTTCGTCGGAATTATATCTGGCGCGGTCTCTCACCGGTGGTGGTGATTGACGAGATGGAGAAGAGGGGTTGCGATTTAGCGGTGGATTAGGACGGCAGGTTGGTGACTAATGTTGACGGCCGGCGATGGTGGTGGTAAGGTCTGAACCGTGTTTACAGTTTAGAGATGGAGGAGGAGAAAGAAAGAGGAGTGACAATAAGAGAGAGGGGTTGAAGCTGAAAATTCAATTTTATCCTCTAGATTTTAGCGGAAATTACAATATTGTCTCTGGTGTCTTATTTGTGTCTAACGAAGTGTGTTTATATATCATTTCTATAGTTTATCAAAAGGGTGGAAAAAGTTTCAAAAATTTTTTAAATTGGGGGCCATATTTTTTTTCATGGAGTAGAATACAATAATTTTAAAATATTCAAAGGGTATAATACAATAATTGTCAAAAAGAAAATTGAAGAATTGAATTGTTATGTAAGTTTTTTATTTTCCCGAATGAGGTTAATATAAATAAATTGATTTGAATGATTGAATTAGAATCAAATAAAGTTGAATAAAAATATAGTTCATATTATATATTTCTTAAAAAAAATAGTTTTGATGATAATATAAAATTTTATATTGGTTGTAAACTAAAGGGCATTTCTATCTCTTTTTGTTTTATTAATATAGCGACGTTTCTTTATTTTCACTTTCATTATATTAAATCAAACAAAAGGAGAGTGGAAACACACTTCTCTATCTTATATTTATCTTATGCTAAATTATACACGAAATCAATTATTAATGTTTGTCACCCATATACTATATAACCATGTAAGCAATCAAATTGGTTTTAAAACATTATTTAAGTTTTAAATTAAATGCCATCCAATAAAAATGTTGTTGTTTGTTTCATTAGGTGTACTTGAACATATTATGTTAGACTAACAAATTTCGCTTATAGTTATTACCAAAATTTAGGTAACTATTACAACATGAGGTTAATATTTTGACGTTGTTAAACTTTTCTATTATTTCTAAAAACGACTTTAACAGACTTGAAGAAATTTTGTATAAATAATCGCTTCATTATACTTCTACCTTTGCAATATAAACCAAAATACGTTTCTACTTCTTGTCTCTTTTTTTCATTCATTCAAAGTTTGTCAAAAAATATTATACTACATCATGATATCAAAGGGTTCCACTTTCATCTTATGGCATTTTGTTATGGCCATTGTGATTACCATATTTTTCACTTCAAAATTTAGTTTTGCCAAACAATCCAAGATAATGGGATTGAAAATGAACGTGATTGATCGATGCTGGAGACCAAATCCAGAATGGAGAAAACATAGACAACAATTGGCGACTTGCTCTATAGGCTATGCCGGAAAGATGACAAACAACGTTGGTAAGGGTCTCATCCATTATAAAGTTACTGACCCAAATGATGATCCTATAAATCCTCAACCTGGTACGTTGAGATACGGAGCTTCTGTAATTCAAGGTAAAGTGTGGATCACATTCAAGAAAGACATGAACATTAAACTTGTGAAGCCTCTTCTAATCAGTAGTTTTACAACCATTGATGGTCGCGGAGTCAATGTGCACATTGCTGATAATGCATGCTTAATGATATTCAAGGTAATCGCAAAACACAATTAATTATGCTTTAAAAGAGAGCTACTAAAAAGAAAAAAGATTATTGGCAAAACAAGAAAAAGAAATCTCTCTCTAAATTTAGTGGTGTATTTAGAGAAGAACTTTAAATTTTTCCTATCTAAATTTATTTTGCTAGCTGTAGCTATATGTAGTATAAATTCTATTTCATGAATTTGTAACAATTTTGTATTTATTTTCTAGGCCACCAACATAATCATTCATAGCATTCGAATTCATCACTGCAAAGCTCAAACCCCGGGGATGGTGATGGGGTCAAATGGGAAGGTAATTTCTTTGGGGCAAGTAGATGGAGATGCAATTAGATTGGTCACCGCTTCAAAAATTTGGATTGATCATAATACACTTTATGATTGTGAAGATGGTCTTCTTGATGTCACGCGAGGTTCTACTAATGTGACTGTTTCCAATAACTGGTTTAGAGAACAAGATAAGGTTATGCTTCTTGGGCATGATGATGGGTATGTGAGGGACATAAACATGAAGGTTACTGTCGTGTACAATCATTTTGGACCAAACTGCAACCAAAGAATGCCAAGGTGATTGATTGATTGTCATGAAGTTTATTTATAATAAAATTCGAAGTTATACAATATACAAATGTAAATTTATTAGACAACATTAATTTTTTTTATTGCTAAAATAAAATTTTAGGATTCGTCATGGATATTCACATGTAGCCAACAATCTTTACTTAGGGTGGGTGCAATATGCCATTGGTGGAAGCATGGGGCCTAGCCTCAAAAGTGAATCTAACCTCTTCATAGCACCTAAAGCTGGGAGTAAAGAGGTAATCATATTTAGTAATGCCACTAATTTAAACTTGTTAATGACTAATGAAGGTGAATTTACCTAATTAATATAAAATCACACGACTGAGTTCATATATTTGTATATATATTTTTTCACTTTTACTATAAAAAAAATGACTCGCTTTTTCTAACATTTTTTCTAATTATATATTGTGTCTAGGTAACATGGAGAAAAATTGGTCATGCAAACGGGGACAAATGGGAATTTCATTCGGTAAGAGATGCTTTTGAAAATGGAGCCTCCTTTGCAGTAACAAAAGGAAGACGTGTGCCAAAGCCAAATTATAGCAAAGAACAAGATTTTAAAGTTGTTGATGTTAAATCTGTAAGATCATTAACAAAAACATCAGGCGCATTTCAATGTAGTAGAACCTCTATATGTTAAACAAAAAATCATATAGAATATTGATCTTGAAGCAAGGCGCTTTTCAAGGTTTTGTCAAACAATACAGGATTGGATCATCGTATCATTCATGAGAATAGCAACGGTCGCAAGCTTCTACTTTCAATAGACGACATTAGCCATGTTGGTACTCTAAATAATTTTCAAGTGTTGATCCAATGTAGACTATTTCTTAAAGTGATTCGCAATAGAGTCACCACCATTTTAATACGATTCTAATATATATATTTAATTTACTAAAGTTTTCTTAGTAATCCACCAATCATGACATTCTATAACCCTATGCTATATTGCATAGAAAATTTGATACAAAAGTTAACTAAAAGTTATGAAGGCCTAATTGATGGTAATAATTATAACAACATGGCGATTTTTATGTCTCGACTTGTAAGTTTTTCTAAATGAACTTTCATGTTCTGAACAACTACTATTATTTTGTCCGGTTACTAAAGAAAATACCTTAAACTTTTACTCTTATATATACTAAGTTTTTTCAATAAAAAGAATATATATTTATAGAAACTATTTGCAGCATAAAACATGCTAAGAATAGGAAATGCAACAAGTTTACATGATGGAAGCAAAACACCACAAATAATTATACAAGGTGCCTACGACAAAATAGTAATCATATGTTAATGAACGTCAATACCAATAAAATGGAGAGGATGTGCACTCCTATGATGGAAATTAAAGGAAACTCCTTGAACTTACATTACGATCATATTGAGCAAAAATCAAATTGGTAATGTACTTTCAATCGACCAAATGAATGACATCCATATAGAGTAAAGGATTTCGTCCATTGCTTTGCCATGACACACCAAATGGTAAATATGAATGGCGTGTAAAAAGTTATTATTAGACAATGCACAACTAACATCTGACCAAATCAAAACATTTGACCACACCTTGCCAAAGAAAGAATATTCAAAAAATAAATGTTGTGACGATTCATACATTTTTTAACCTCCCGCACATAAAGAGGTATGAAAATCATTGAAAAATTGCACAAAGTCGTCTTTAATTTTCTCCCAAAATTCTTTAAGAAATCCAAGTTTAACCCCATCAGGATCATGATTTTTTAAACTCTCACAATCCTGCACAACCTTCTTTACTTAGTCCATTGAAAAATTGTTAAGCAATTTTAACGCTTGATAGTCAAAAACACTTTAAAATGATAGTGAATTCAATGACGACCTACTTACTCTTCTCTTCTCAAAATACTCATTCAAGTTATTTCCTTGGGTTCTTCGAAATTATGTTTGAAATATGAAAGTTATTACCTCTAATTGACATTTACTTATTTCACAAATCATAAAAAAATACCATAAGTGAAAGAAAAAATTGCAATGGTATCAAATTAATCTTATTAAGTATTTATATTCATGCATAAATCTTTGGCACATTCTATTGTCAAATTTGCTTTGACTAATCCAAAAAAGGGTGTAGCTAGAAGATATTTTAGTTATACAAAAAAATAAATTAACCTACATTGTCACATGCAAACCTTTCGAACTAACTTAACTAGATTACTAACTAAATTTGAATCACCCTTTACAACACACCCACTTAATTCAACAACTCTAAACTCTTTAAACCTCTCTTTCCTTTATTCATAATGGAAATGTAACTTGATCTCTATATGTTTACTTACTTCTTGCATGAGCTGTGAGAATTTTAGCTAGGCTTATTGTTGATTTATTGTCCACTAAGAGTGTTGAGGTAATATTTAATCTTTTTTTTGGGGAGGTAAACTTTAATCTTAATCATTAATTTCTTGTATTTCATAGTATCTAATTTACGATTTTACTCTAACCGTAAAGTATTGTGCTACAGAGGGAATAAAGCAAAGTTTGAAGAAATAAAGGTAAATGATGAGAAAATTGCTCTTTAGACCCTCCGTGATGCTTTTTACTCTACTATTTTTACTCTTTTTTCTGAAAATATCATATTGGATTATCTCAAAATAAAAAACTAAAAAAATAGAATATTACATTATCTCAATAAAAAAAGTTGAACGAAAAATCACATTACTATCTCAAAATAAAGGGTATTGTTCACAAGTATCTTAAAGACATTGTTTAATGAACTCATAGAATGAAATTTTGTCTTGAAAATACAAATCAAACAATGTAAAAGTAATAATTACTCAACTTTCAACGTAAAAGTTACTACGTTTGAATGCTTAAACAATATCCTAAAAATATTTGTTAGCATTTTCCCAAAATAAAAAACTATAATGTTGTTAGGTAAACAATCAAAGCAGTTACCGTTTGCTACATTGTTATCAGGTAAAAATGTATACTATTTGCGAATCTTCAACTAACCATTTTCCACATTGATTGAATCTTCAGTAACCTTCTAAGTTGAAATGAAGTTGCTTAAAACTCAAATATTCCAGCAGTGAAAGAAACAAGCACAACTAAAATAGATAGTAACACCTATCGCTGTTACTTTTAGTTGAAAAAAGGAACTATTAGCTCCCAGCCAACAAATCATTCATTGAAAATACTACAAAATATGAAATGGATAGCAGAAAATATAGTTTTTTTTAAATGAAGTAAGAAAAAATATTTTTTATGGCAAATAATGAGATTTGTTTATAAAAAAAATGTTTAGACGAGTTGGTTTAGAAGCTCCAGAAAAAACCTCAAGACTCAAGTAAAACTTACAAAAGTAATCTACTTTGATAAAGAGATATTTTCAAGATTTCACATTTGC
>Ga0099826_10001382_pt1 | contig 14462 bp, 11 predicted proteins | sample Mtrugardesep15_FD_76830 | JGI IMG/M metagenome (GOLD analysis project Ga0099826, IMG submission 76830) | Root nodule microbial communities of legume samples collected from California, USA - M. trunc garden sep15 | ecosystem: Host-associated > Plants > Roots > Nodule | place: USA: California... | reverse complement strand
AATATATGAAATGATTTTTTTTTTTTGGTGGCCGATTATGTCACACCAATTATTGCTCGCATTACGTAGTTTAACGATGAATTTCCGTCAGTTTGACCGTTTATGTGAGATTATGTAATTTTATAAATCTATGGACAAATTTGTGTAATTTGGATCGTCTACGTGTCATTAAGTGTGTTTAAGTGATTACGGGTCATTACCCGTAATTTTGTGAAATTTGGACCGTTTTGATCGTTATGTGTGATTACGTGATTGTGAGAAAAACGATGTTTTTGTGTAATTTTGATCGATTATGTCGTATTATCCGATAATCTTGTTAAACTGGCGTAGTTCGGTTAAGTTATGAATGTGGCGTGATTACATGTCATTTTGAACTATTTTAAAATCTGTCCAGTATTGAACAACATTTAATGTTGTATCTGGCTTCTACTATGAACGTGAGTTAACTCACGCTGAACGTGAGTTAACTCACGCTGAACGTGAGTTAACTTATGCTAGTACACATTGCAGCGTGAGTTAACTCACGCTGACTTTTTTTTTAAATTAACATTAGCGTGACTTAAGTCACGCTGCGTAACTTAACCCAGTTTAAGTTTACACTAGCATGATTTAAGTCATGTAAAGGTATTTTAGTCATTTCACTTGAAAATGAACAAATCCGTTTAGGTAAAGAGCATGATTCCTTTAGTAATACAAAAATGCTAGATCCCGTGGAACCATCTACCAACAAGGTCCAAAATCAATTAAAGTTTGCCTAATCCGTCAATTACCAAGTCAAATGGCTTAAAACGGCTATAAAGAGATGCTCCTTTTGTTGTTGCTACTACTTGATGATAATAACAAGGAAATTAATTGCATGTGTACTTTGTGTAGTGTGTGGTTAATAAACACTAGGATTGTACAATCGATTCGTAGGGCATGAAATATTAAATTTAGCATTCCCCTAATGCACAAATAGGTGTGTGTAGCCTATGGTCCATGGTTGTCCACCTTGTCCATCCCCAGCAATTTTGAAATGTTCCTATACTAATACATCTACTCCCTTAGACACCATTATCGATTGAAATTTTAAGTGTGTTAACTCTACCCAATGCCACTTTGTCAGAACAATAAGGATATTTGACAATTTAAAATGGCAACCGTTCATCTGCATTGCTACAATAGTTTTAGAGATTGTTGAATTTATAAACTAATATAAAATAAAATTATGATTCGAAAGGGTGATATATATTAATATATAATACAATTGTGAGGTATATTGTGGGGTTTTGTGGAACCCACTTTAAAGTTTTAGATGAGTGGTATAGATATTTAAAAAATGTAGGAGAGTCATTTAAATGATTGGAAAGTGTGATATAATATAATTATTATGTGAGACCCATTTATACCACTCATATGGGTGGTATAGATGTGGGTGCTCTTAGTCCCGACAAGTCCAAGACAAAAAATAATGAATCAATGATACTTACTCATGATCATGATTATAAGAAAAGCCGCATTAAATCTAAGGAGTTGAGTTTGCATAGAGAGATTTCAAGTTGAAGAACCAAAGATCTATGTGGAGGAGGTAAATATAAATTTATTTGTACGCGTTATTTAGACTAAAAATAGGTCTCCTATCTTGGATTAAAAAATTTCTCACTAAAAAACAAAATAAACACGGTATTAAATGGTGATCAATAAACCCATCAAAATTGCTCGTTTTTTAAATAAATAAAATATTGATCGTGGTTTCGACCCAATCAAATTTACACACAAAATGTTAATTGAGAGATGATTCTATCGATTGAACAATTTAAAAAAGCTAGAGGCGACTATAAGGAGAAAATTGATCTCCAATTTATGATCTAGGAGCCAATTAAATTGATCATTGTCATTTTTTTTTCTTTTCACAAAGAACTTCTTCTATATTCTTTTTTCTTAATAATAGCTAATAAAATTAATGTAAATTTTTTTGTATTTTTCTGAGAATATAAAAATGAGTTTAAACAATGAAATTTTAGATTTTGAGGGGCAGAGTCCCGTTGAATTTTTCTAACTTTCTGTGGAAGTTTCGGAGCAATCCGATCAAGTAGCCCGAAAATCCGATTTTTGACTAAGAACAGGTAACAATGACCCCAAAACAGAAGGATGAGAGTTAGGAAGATTAATATTGTTCTCTAAAATGATTATCCATGTTACAAACATGTTTAAAAATTGTGCTGATACAGTTCGGATTATATAATCTAAACTGTTTTTCCCTTTAAAGAGTGTTTAGGGGGTGTTCAGATTATGTAATCCGAAAACATCATGTAGCGCGCTCTATAACAAAGGAAAACTCAAATTTTGAACCTTCCGGATTACAAAATCCATAAAAATCTGAATTTGTGAAAAACTCAAATTTTCACTCTATAAGAAAGGAAAACATGAATCCAGATTTATTACACAAGGGCATTTTTGGAAAATTTAAAATGTGCACGAAAAGACCATAGGGTGGAAAAAGTAATACTCTTTTTTTAAAAGAATAAAGTCTAAAAATATTGGCCCAATCAAAATAAGTCCAGGAAAATATAGAATTTGGACTCAAAAATTTCAATTCAAACCACCCTAGAGCTGAAAATGAGTCGAGTTGAATTGAACCAGCCTGAGTTCAACTCGACTCGATAAGAATTTGTTCGGCTCAAAACTCGACTCGAGTTCGACACGAACTCTTTTTTTAGCTCAAGATCGACTTGTTTAAAGTTCGCAAGCAATTCAATTCGACTCGTTATGTTCAGTTTGTTATACCTAGGACAACTCAAATGAATCAAGAAAGAGGGAAAAAAAAGGAACAACTATGGTTTAAATGAGCAAAAAATAACTCATAAACCTTTCAATTGGTCTAAAAACCAAATAAGAAAACAATTAACTTCCTGTAGTAAATAAGGAATGAGGAGTAACCAAAAAAAAATAATAATAATAAGGAATGAGGCGTTGTTGTTTTTATAAGATAAGTTGCTCAATACCCATATGTAAACTTCTGATGTGGGACATGTGAACTGCAAGCTTAATAGTTGCTAGTTCTAACCTTATTTTGCTGTCAACATTTCAAGTGGGCATTACCATCACACATTATCATTTTATTTTCTTTTGACTCAAGTGGCCATTTCTTTCTCTACTAGATTTATTTCTTTTTTACGTTATAGTTGTTAATAAAGTAGTAACAAAAAAACACTGATAAATAATACTTCTTTTAAAAATAGTGTAATTGATTTAACAATAAATTATATATATAGTTGGCTCATGAACCAAACGAGTCGAACTATACTTAGTTCAAGTTCAACTCATTTATTTGACGAACTTATTTCTAAACTCAAGTTCCACTCATTTGGTTTCATGAACCAAGTTCAACAAATTAATTACCGAATTGAGTCTCGAACTATTTTCAAGTTGGTTCGGTTCATTGTCAGCGCTAGACCACCCTCTTCCAGACCCTCCAAAATTTCCGTCTTACCCCCTAAAGCAATGAGAGGGTTTGAAGAGCACACGTCGTATTTAAGGTCTTTTTGAAAAAAAATAAAGTTTAATGGATCTCATTTCTAATTAAAATTTTAACAGGTATACCCCTTAGGCTAACAAAAATATTTCATATTTCTATGTTTGTTCTTCAAATGATTAACTTTTTCACATCCTATTTTCTTTTTCCACATTTATTGTAATGGCCAATGGATATGGATTTTGATATTTTGCAAGTTAAATAGATTTATTTACAATGAAGAATGTTCAATTATATAACATAAATAGTTTTTTTTTAATGGCCAATATAGCATAAATAGTTGTTAATAATCAGGGCCGTCCCTACATATTTGGAGGCTCGGCTCTCATGTTAAAGTAGACCCTTAATAAAATAAAAACGTAAATTTTTAAAAGAGCAATTATCTGTTTTTTTAGAGAATAATTATTATGTTTGTTTTTTCAATTGAAAAAATTATAATATTTGTTGTTAGAGTTTAACTATCTTATACAATAATTATGGACAAAAAAAAAAAAGGTGTTCTAACAAAATAAGAAGAAAAAAAAATTATATTATGTTTTCATTTGTAAATATATAATACAATATGTTAAGGATAATTTGGCTAAATTGAAGAGAGGATAGATGAACCTCAAATCATTAACCATTAATAAATAATGTCTAAATCAAAACTCTTTCATACTAAAACTTATTAAGGGAAAAGCTTTTTGGTATGGGAAGTGGAGCAACGAAAAACAACGAAAGTATATCAGCCGTAGATATACTTTTAAATTGTAAAACATTTCAGCTTTTATTTATTTCAAAAATATAACAACACCATCTGCATGCATTGTGTGTTTCCCGTACTGTAGTTTTTCCGTACTATATAGCATTCCTCAATTATTAATTAAAGAAACAAAAAGGAAAAGAAAAGAAGAAAAAAGAAAAAGATTAACGTAAATAATGGGTGATGAGTGATGAACCCAAGACCCGTGGTATCCCAACTTGCATTTAAACCGCTACACCACTTCAGTAAACTTGTTACATTAGTCATGCTATTTGTATTTATTACTTATTTACTGGGCTTTATTTTTTTGTGAGGCCCATGCATTGGGGAGGCCCAGCTTCATTGAGTTGTTTGCATCCCCCAATGGTCGGGCCTGTTAATAATGCACAATGTTTAAAATATGGGTCCTGCTAACCGGTGTCCCTAGACATTGGTTAAACATACCATAAAAGGGAATTATTACCATAAAAGGAAGTTGTTTGTGACATTATTATCAATTAATTACACAATTTCAATGCATTAACTACTATATAATTTCCTTTTTCATATCTTTAACCAGTGCCTAAAGGGCACCGGTTAGCATTTCCCTTAAAATATGCACCGTAAGTAGCCATTTACAATGCACACATTTTTTTTTTGACAAAATAAAAAGATATTCATTCATTCAAATTGAAATAGTACATCGATATAATGCATACATTTTCATTGTTCACAATGTTTGAAATATTTGCAGTAACATAATTTTTATTATAAAAATTGATGTATACACCTGAATTCCGCTCATCAAACAGGCAGGGATCTAGGTAGGAGAGATTGGGGGCAACCCCCACTACTCTTTCGATTATATTTGTTAAATCTTTGATATTTTAATAATCGTTCTCATCTTAAAATAATAGACCGTCTTCATTAAATAAAAATTGATATCATAAAAATGAGCTTCGCTCATTAATTTTATAAAATCAAATGTGTAAATGCATTTGAGATGAAATTTTGAATAATTTTATAAATATAAGATAAATGCTAGCAACACGCATTTCTCTAAATATAAAGACACATATAGAATAATTTAAATTTGCATATGTTGATGAGTCTTTAACTTTTCTAATATATAATAGGATAATGTTTATAATCTTGAGTATTTTGTTCAATAATAATGATATTATTATTATACCACTTTTGTATTGCTAAAACTTTTCTATAAATATCTATCATATAAAGTCTTGCTCCCGCAAGTCAACATTTTTAGATCTGTCACTGTCAACACATCCAAATGAAAGGCTCTATCGTGGCTGTTGTTAACTCTTTAACTTTTATTGATATTTCGACATGAGAAATGATAACCGAACACAAAAATCTCGACACAAAAACGACATCAGGGGCAATTTCGCAATTTCCCTCAAAGTTTAATGGCATAATTCTGATTTCAAGAACATTCACTGACACTGTCATCAACCATCCTCCCACCATTACTATCACCACCAGCCCTCCATCCGTAAACCGTATTTGACCTCTCCATCGTCGTCTTCGTCCTTACCAACAATCACAGTTCAGATTCGTCTTTTCTGCCTACAACAACCGTTTTGTCTTCTACGACCACTAAAGCACAGATCCGTCTCCGACCGCCTACAATCACTGGAACTGACAGATCTACAGTGAAAGAACATATTTGAGTTGTCGCACGCGAGAACACAGGCAGAGAGAGGATGTTGGTGAGTGGTCGCACGAAACACGGTGGGAGAGAGATCACCGCGGTGAAACGAGAAAGTGACGATGATTGAGAGAACTAGTCGGTGAGACAAAGTTATATTGGCGAAAACCATAGAGAAGACGGAGAGGAGAGATTGTCTGCAGCCTGTAGATGTGAGAGGAAAGAGCGTTGTATTTTTTGTTGTTTGACGCAGAGACAATGTTGTACTGTGAGAAAAGGAAAAAAATAATAGTATAAATGAACAGTAAATTACAATGACGATGTCATATTTGTGTATGTTATTTTGTGTCCACTTATCATTTCTCTTTCAACATACATTTAGTCTATTATTTTCAACGAAATAATAATAATTATTTTTTTACTAAAATAATACAAAATATCATATATTTTTATCTATTTAAGACTTTTTCATGACAAATATGTGTAATCTAAAATTTCCCTAAAAAAATGTTTAATCTAGAAATTCTCTAACAAAATGTTTAATCTATAAATGAAGGAGATATTTGGTAGGCCCTTGATTTCTCCAATGTTTACTTCCTTTTTAACATGGATAAGGTGAGTCGGTTCAAGGCTTGGTGATCTTGACGTAATCACAATTTTTGTTGCTTATTAAATTTAGTTACCCCCTTTATTGTCTTACCATGAAAGCGCACAATATGACTTCCACCTCCATCTCTCGCTTCTCTAACTCTCACCCAGTGACACATGATGAAATATGAGTTTAATCAAGCTTAAAATGAAACTCCTTCAATCAAGGTTACATTATTCTTATGAAAATGTTAACTTGTGTCCTTAAAGCATAAGTTAAGGAATCAAATATAGAAATAATGTATTGGAATGTGTGTATTTCATTTAATTTTTAAATTTTTAATGGATTCAATGCACAAAATTTTAGAGAATATTGTTTCCTTTGGAGTTCTTAACATGTGTCCTAATGACAAAAGTTAACACTCCCTTTATTCTTAATATTGATAGTAGCTGCATTGACAATCAATGGGTTGCTTTGTCACCCTTCCAAAGTTTGGAGTTTAAGTTTCTCGAAACTCCTCTCAAGATCCTCTGGAATTCTTCAAGCCGAGCTTCACGCTATTTATCATGGGATTTTATTGGCTAAATAGAAAAGCTTTACGCCGTCAAGGTTTATGTGTCTTTATTGTCCGCACTATGTGAGAAGGAAATATTTGTGTTGATATTCTTGTTAAGTTAGATGTTTTCTAAATTCTCATGGTCTACCTTTCTCCCCTATCCCACCCCCTCATCATGAATTCCGAAATGGATTCCCTAATTTCACACAGTAAAATAATCTCAGCTATCAATTTAAAATTGAGTGGTCTGAATCAACAGGGAATCTGAATTCCATAAATATACACTTCTCTTCTCTTCTCTTATCTTCTCTTTTGTCGTCTAATCAAATAAAGAAGGAAAAGTAAATTGGTCACAGTCGTTCCTCACATTTTCTCAACTAAACGAAATAGTACTATCACTATGCCGTAGAAATGGGGCAACAGAAATTATAGGTTAACAATTTCCCACCACACTTCCCAGTTCCACCTTTTCACAAACACTAGGCTCTCAAAACTCTCCCCATCAACATCGTTAAAGTCTTAATGATGACGTGTCCACTACGTACCATAACCTAATCCCACAGGCCAAACCAAACCTCCCACAGTCCCACTCTTCTTCATTTTCATCGTCAAACAAAACTTTAAAAACCCAAAAATACCCCTCCAATCTCCGATGGCGAATATTCCCCCTGAAATATTCACCGACATACTCTCCCTTTTACCACCACACCCCCTCCTCCGATTCCGATCAACTTCAAAATCACTTAAATCCATAATCGATTCTCACACCTTCACCAACCTCCACCTCAAAAACTCCAACAATTTCTACCTCATCCTCCGCCACAACGCAAATCTCTACCAACTCGATTTTCCTAACCTTACCCCCCCGATCCCACTCAACCACCCTCTCATGTCTTACAGCAACCGCATCACTCTCTTCGGTTCATGCAACGGTCTCATCTGTATTTCCAACATCGCCGACGATATCGCTTTCTGGAACCCTAACATCCGTAAACATCGGATCCTCCCTTATCTTCCTACGACTCCTCGCTCTGAATCTGATACCACTCTCTTCGCTGCTCGTGTTCATGGATTTGGTTACGATTCTTTTGCTGGAGATTATAAACTTGTTAGAATCTCTTATTTTGTTGATTTACAGAACCGTAGCTTTGATTCGCAGGTTAGAGTTTTTAGCTTGAAGATGAATTCGTGGAAAGTGCTTCCTAGTATGAATTATGCTCTTTGTTGTGCAAGAACTATGGGGGTTTTTGTTGAAAATTCGAATTTGAATGATTCGGATTCGAATAGTTTGAATTCGAATTCTCTTCATTGGGTTGTAACGAGGAAACTCGAACCGTTTCAACCTGATTTAATAGTTGCGTTTAATCTAACACTAGAGATTTTCAATGAAGTTCCACTTCCTGAAATAGGTGAAGTTAATAGTGAAAGTGAGAGTTGTGAAATCGACGTTGCAGTTTTGGGAGGGTGTCTTAGTATGATTGTGAATTATCAAACGACTCAAATTGATGTTTGGGTGATGAAAGAATATGGATTAAAAGATAGTTGGTGTAAATTGTTTACTTTGGTGGGACTCTTTTTTCCGACACCGTTGAAATCGTTGAGGCCTTTAGGTTATTCGAGTGATGGAAAGAAGGTTTTATTGGAAATAGATCGTAAGAAGCTGTTTTGGTATGATCTCAAGAGTGAAAACGTTACCTCTGTTCCAGGAATTCCTAATATGAATGAAGCTATGATTTGTGTTGGTAGTCTTGTACAACCTTCCTTGCCTGTTGATAATTGTAGGAAGGAGAATTTACACAAATTGAGATGTGAAAGTATAAGCAAGAGAAGGTACTTTTTGTTGTTTATCTGGGTTTTTGATGTCAAAGTATAAGTTATATCGGTTCAATGAACCCATCATATGATATATGTACTTAAACTCTATATTAAAGGTCAAATGGAATTCTTATTATAGGATAAGGAGTCTCTAATTACTTTGAAGTATATACCTTTGTTTATGTATATGTATTTGACCATGTGTGAATGCTAAATTTCAATTGACCATGAGTGTATGCTGGATTTCAGAAGAAACAAAAAAGACAACTGTGTATGTTATGTTTTGGGGTAAGAGTTGACCTTGTGACTAACTCAAGTCCACCCTCCTCTCTTGGGAGGGAAAATTTAGACCAAAGGATTTGCATGATTCCTTTTCTTAAAAATTGGCTTAAAGAAAGAATGTTGGTATGAATTGATGATTTTTTTCCTTCATTGTTCAAGATCGTCACTCTGAACTTGATTTTTTTTCATTCATTGTTTAAGATCGTCACTCTGAAATATTTATTTCGACAAGCTTAGTTTTGAATGTTGAGACTATTCCACCCTGCCGTGGTATCTGTGTATGTAAGCAGAAGAAAATTGTTGTTTAGAAATCTACTCACCATGAAATTACTTGAAATATAAAGCATAATTCCTTTCAAAAATTTGTTTTTTTTATCACTGTTTTATGATATTCTTGAACTTCTATGAGATTCACGTGTTTTTTTCTACAGGGATGACTTCTTGTCCCAAGGATTTAAACTGACATTGTAAGGGAGTGAAAGAAGAACCAGGGATGTGTAGCTGAAACCGGATGGATGCTCAAGTTGTTTCTAAGTGATGGAATTAGTCACCTTGGTTAGCTGGAAGAGTTGAATTGATAAGGAATGTAGCTCCCATTTGTGTGTCTCTTCTTGAATGGTGTGAGACCACACTTCACTCATGTAAAATTCTCACATGAGGGGATCCATTCCGGGTGGAATTGTGAATGAGGATGGCCTATGGTGAAAGAAAGGCCTAAGGAAGTGCCACAAAGATCTCAAACCAGAATAGAACATTGAAGATGAAGAAAAGGGAAATTGAAGATCAGATACAAGATGTACATGTCTTCTTTTCTTTCCTTTTATTTGATGTATCACTTGCTCTGTAATTGCGAGAATCCTGCGACACATGTTATTTGCAATACTAAAAAAAAAGAGAGGCCTGTTCGTTGTATAGGTGTAACGAAGTGTTGAAAAATGGCTTATTTGTCGTTTAAGTTGTAAAAAGTGTTGAAACAGTATACAATCTGTGTGATTTTGTATGTATGAATGTTAGTCTAGCTTTATAGTCATCTGTAATAAAACTTTTACATCAGTCCAACTTTACATGAATTGTATTTTTGCTTTATAATGTGTGAAATCTCTTGGCAACCAGCCTAGTTATGTGTTAATTGTGTGATCCATCTACACTCTCCTTAACCTCCAAATTTTAGTTGCTTTTGTTTCATTATTGACCTTTTGTTTCTCAATCATACTTTTGATCATTCAAGCTTTCTCCATGCTCTTCAATATATATCAATGAGTAATGACTATTGGAGCTCACTAATTATGGGATATGGCTCTAACTGCCAATATTAATGTTATCTAAATCACTTACTTGGACGAGTAAGAATTCTGTTTTTAGAACAAAATTGATTTTGCTTGATATATCTAATTCAATGATTCACCCGACCATCTCCTTGATGTGCTTTACTCACGTCTCTTTCAATGGAAAAAAAGTCTGTTATTGTTTATTTCAGAGTGGCATGTCAGTGTCACCCTCGCTCTTGTTGCACTTAGAAAAAAGACCCTACACCTGTACACATCCTTTATTGACGGCCAGAGTTTTAATAATGCGCTGTTAGGAAAACTATGCCTCAGTTTCCTCCCCTATGATCTCATCAATGCCAAAGTCTATTATTATTGTAAAAAAAATTCTCATTTCAGATTTTAGAAAAAAAAAACTTCTCCCAACACCATTCTACCACCGTACACCACTGTTCCACTGCCACTTAACCAAAGCTCCATCTCCTCATTTCTCATTTCCTAACACCACTGTTTACTATGAGTGACTTTAGTGTGACAACAAGTGTTTACTACCAAAGACATAACTTATGGTAAGGATGTACGATTAGGAATCATAATGACAAATTTTAATTTTAAGATTTGAGATTTAATTTGAAGGTATTGATTTTCAAATCAGACGAAAATGACAATTTTTTACTTCCACACTGGTCCTTGTGAGTTGTGACACCTACTGTACATTGTCGTCACAAAACATTTGTCACCTCAACAGTTAACGAAAGTTTTTTATGGTCAGAGACTAAACTAATGACGAAAGTGCACATTCAAGAATTAATTTATATGATTTTGGTGAAGAGTCAAAGATAGTAAAATGACCATTTTTTGAATAATCACTCATTTTCCAATTACTTTTCGGTTACATTTTTTCTCTAACATTCTTACAACTTACAGATCTTTCCTTTCACTTTCTGTTTTGATCTAAACAAAGCATTACATATGTGTTTATGAATGAAAGAATGGTGAGTAGTAACACGTGAACCCTTGCTCTGAAAGAAAGAAAGGAGAGGGAAACGAAAAACCCTACAACCTTCCTTCCTTCCTTCCAATGGCGGCTGACCGCCTTCCGACGGACATTCTCGCCGAGATTTTATCCCGCTTACCAGTAAAATCACTTCTCCGATTCCGATCAACTTCAAAATCACTTAAATCCATAATCGATTCTCACAACTTCATCAACCTTCACCTCAAAAATTCCCCCAATCGATCCTTCATCCTTCTACTCAAATCCAATATCTACCAAATCGAAGATGATTTCTCAAACTTCACCACCGCCGTTCCACTCAACCACCCTTTCAAGCGTAACAGCTCCAACATTGCTCTTATCGGTTCATGTAACGGCCTCCTCGCCATTTCCAAAGGCGAAATCGCTCTCAGACATCCTAACGCCGCGAATGAAATCGCAATCTGGAACCCTAACACCCGTAAACATCACATTATCCCTTTTCTCTCTCTTCCTATTACTCCTCGTTCTCCATCTGATATGAACTGCTCCTTATGCGTTCACGGCTTCGGTTTTGATCCTTTAACCGGCGATTACAAACTCCTCAGACTCTCTTGGTTAGTCTCTCTACAAAACCCTTTTTATGATTCACATGTGAGGCTCTTCAGCTTCAAAACAAACTCGTGGAAAATAATTCCTACTATGCCCTACGCTCTTGTCTATGCTCAAGCCATGGGGGTTTTGGTTGAGAATTCTCTTCACTGGATAATGGCGAAGAAACTTGTTGGGTTACATCCTTCTTTAATTGTGGCGTTTAATCTGACACTTGAAATTTTCAATGAGGTTCCTCTTCCTGATGAAATAAGTGAAGAAGAGGTTAATGGTAATGACAGTGTTGAAATTGATGTTGCTGCTTTGGGAGGGTGTCTTTGTATGACTGTGAATTATGAAACTACTAAAATTGATGTGTGGGTGATGAAAGAATATGGTTCTAGAGATAGTTGGTGTAAACTTTTTACTTTGGTTAAATCGTGTTTCACTTCATATTTGAATTCATCGCGTCCTTTAGGTTATTCTAGTGATGGAAGTAAGGTTCTGTTAGAAGGAACTGAGGTTTTGTTGGAGGTACATTATAAGAAGCTGTTTTGGTATGATTTGGAGAGTGAACAAGTTAGTTATGTTGAAGGAATTCCTGATTTCCATGGAGCTAAGGTTTGTGTTGGAAGTCTTGTGCCACCTTCATTCCCTGTTGATAATTCTAGGAAGAAGGAGAATCATACAAGCAAGAGCAAGAAAAGGTACTTCTTAATATCAGTTAAACTCTGCGAAAAGTCAAATTGAATTCTCATTATTGGAAAAGGATTCTATAATTACTTTGAATTCTCTACCTTTGTTTAAGTATATGTGACAAAAAATTGAGTTCTTATTAAAGGAAAAAGATTCTCAAATTGAGTTTTTTTTGCTTTGTTTATTGTGTGTCTGGTGGATTTCAAAAGAAACAAAAAATTGACAATGATGTATGCTATGTGTGAAAGAAAGAATTTGCTAAGTGTGAATGTTGGTATGAACCGACAACAATGTATGCAATGTGACAACAAATTCTTCTCTGTGCATCTTGTCATTTCATGTACTTGCCTCACCCTAATTGAAAAATAACTTTCATTATTCTTGTTTCTTTTGCTAAATGTGTTGACCAAAACGTTTTATAGATCTTGTGTATCTTGCATGTATTTTTTCTAGATGATATTAAATTACCTCATTAACAAATGATTTGATAGATTGACAGCGGCATTATATGCATATTTGGATATTAGTATACCTTTATGTTTTGAATTTCATTTAGTTATTTGTTTTGGGCGAGACTTAAACGATCCTAACTGTTCTATAGACTAATTTCCATCGAGGTGTTGCCTTAACAAATCATTTGATAGCCATCATATGGCATCTTGTTTATGTCCCGTCAAGTGAAATTGAACTTTGTTTATTTGTGGTTGGCTGCTAGTTCTACATTCTTGCTGTTGGATTCATCTTGAAAATAGGTTTGCATGCTTGTTCAAATGGAGTGAATTGAGTTATGAATGTCGAAGCTAATTTTGGTATGACATCATACAAGAATGAAGCGGAATATAATTGTGTGTTTAAGGGTGCAGAACTTCTTGAATCAACATGAGGTATACTTTTTGGGAATATTACACTGACCTCCCCTAATGTTTTCTTAAACAACACATACACCCCTTCTATTTCTCAAAAGACACTTGCCTCCCCTGCAATTTAATGCCGTTAAGTTTATAAACTACCAATGGCACAATCATTGCAATATTCACTTTGACCAACTACTTCATCGTGCAATGTGCGCTTTTCTTCCTTTTTAACTTTCCCTCTAAAGTATTCCCCCCAATGCACCTAATTTGCTGTTAATTTTTTTCTTGTTTCTGAGATACTGCTTGTTAATGTACCCAGTTTGCTCTCCTCTTGTTAATGGTTTTGATATGGAGTGAAGCGACGTTGCTGAAGTTTTAAAGGGCCAAGCTTGTTATTTTGAGCTAAGATTAATGTTGTAGTATTATGAATTCATTTTCAATATATTCCATCCAATATCTAAGAAATTAGTTATTATTGATAATTGGGAACAGAGGGATTGTGTCAATTTTCTTTTTCTTTTTTACTTGGAGCTGTAAAATAAAATGGGTATATCTTGCACCAGTTTATCACATAACTTTCTTTTTTGGCTTTTTCATGAAAAACGCAGTGTAGAAGAAGGATATAGAAAATATAAAGGGGGTAGAGGTTTGTAAGGGTTTGGGTAAAATAAAAAGGATTGTAGAAATCTCGTGGAACATCAAACCCTTATCTAATTCTATCGAGAAACCAAATCTATTTGTATGTGTTTGTTGCAGAAGGACTTTGATTTACTCAAACTCTGTTAAGAAGGCAGTGGCAACATTAATTTAAAAGGGAGGTGTGTGTCAGTTAAAGAAATCAGTAAGGGAGGTCAATGTTCATTTTTAAACTAGAGGTGGTGTTTGTGTTATTTAAGGATACCTTGAGGGAGGTGAGTGTAAATTTCCCATACTT
>Ga0099826_10001381_pt1 | contig 14462 bp, 6 predicted proteins | sample Mtrugardesep15_FD_76830 | JGI IMG/M metagenome (GOLD analysis project Ga0099826, IMG submission 76830) | Root nodule microbial communities of legume samples collected from California, USA - M. trunc garden sep15 | ecosystem: Host-associated > Plants > Roots > Nodule | place: USA: California... | reverse complement strand
TAAGTCTTGACAAAAAGAGTGTGAAGGCATACTTCCGTTAGTTTTTAGATTGTACGAATATTATTGATATATTTATGGTTTTGTAAGAAAATGATTTATGGATTGTACGAATATTATGATGATCTATGTCGTTTAATTAATTTGTGTCTTATTAAATTAAAACTTTATTTCATTAATTTATTTGTGTTTAATAAATTTTATTCCTTTAATTAAAATTAAAAAGTGGAAAGGAATCATAAAAAAAGTGAGAAGTACATTACTGGCAGAAATTTCCGTCAATAATGCAGATTTGTATAAACAGTACTGGCTGAATTTTCCCTCAGTATTGGAGAGGCAGTTTTGACAAAGCATTACTGAGGGATTATTCCACCAGTAATTGCTGACAGAATGCAATCCGCTAGTAATTACTGCCGGAATAATCCCCGAGTAATGCTTTGTCAAAACTACATCACTATTACTGAAGGAAAATTCTGCCAGTAACATTACTGACGCTCATATTACTGAGGGATTCATATCTGCCAGTAATACATAGTACTGAGGGATTTTTGGCATTTCTGCCAATAAAAACCAGAATTCTTGTAGTGGATGGAGCATAAATTATTGAAAAACTACACGCCCTATTTTTCTAAAAGTATCGTTTGACTAAAGCTTTCATGAGGTAATCTCCTTAAAGAAATCCATAATATAAAAGTACTTATATTAAATAATAGGAAGAAAAAACCAAGTCATAGAAAGAAGATAGACAGAAAAATAAAGGAGTATCTATTTTGAAGCAAAAGACGATACATGAAGAGTAAATAGGAAAAAGAAGAAATGGTTATCAATTTGATAAGTATACTAATTGTTCCTATTTTTTTACACATATACTTCATTTGTTCTTTTTAAGTGTCGTTTGAATACATATGTAACATTTATTTAATTGTGCTTTGATAATTTAAGAGTACAATTTATCAATTATACCCTTATTATTACTTTACTTGACACATACATGTGTTTGAATGCGTTGAAGATTAGGAGAAGTAAAGACTTTAGAACATAATGCAAAAAGGAGAACATTCAGCATAAATTTCTTGAATAGAATATGCTTAATATTTTCAAGAATACATTATCAATACAACATTTTTGAGTTTAGACCACACTTAACTTGACCACGGCTAAAAAAGCATGGCTTAAAACATGAATAAGTCATACTGGCTTAAAAATTGTACATACAATACACTTTATGATTTCTAACAAAAAAACGTGGTCTATTATATTATAGGCCACGACAATAACCGTGCTCTATCCAATTCTAATAAACCGTGTCCTGTAATGCTTTAGGCCACAACTTTTTCAAGTATAAAAACCTTGCCATATTTTGGTATCCGCAATTGAGCAGGAATGAAAATAAATGAGAGGTACTTTTTTCAATTTTGAGATCTGAATCATTTTAAAAAATAAAATAAAACATTATTTTATCAATAAAGTATATCAATTTTTCAAAAATCCCACTCTCTATCTCTCTGAACCCTTTCTCTCGCTCTCTCAAACCCATTTTTAAAGTATATTATTTTAAAAATGTTTATGTATGTGTGAGGCTCAAAATTGAGATGCTTGTTGCAATATGGATATTGTTCTTCTAAAGTGCTTCGAATGGCAACTAACTTTGTTTCAGACATATATGAGTTTGAAGGGTGTTTTTTCTAAAGCAAAGCTATAATCATTTCCTCCTCTCCTTCAAAACCGAAGGACTTTTAATTTACTTGAATACATAGTAAAGTTAATGCTTGAATACATAGTCTTTGGTTGAATGAATTGCATACACTGGATCTTGGACAATAGAAAGCGAAATTTCATTGATAATCACAAAACAATTTATCCTTAATTACATATTTTTCATTTCCTTTGCAGTATTTGATTGTTAGATTAAATAAAGAAAATGGTTCAATAAAGCAAAATTTGGAGGCTACAAATGCTGCTCTGAGTGCCTCCAGAATTGAAGGTTCTAGAGCATCTACAAGTGGCACTTCTTCGATCAAGGTAGTACTGTATTCTAATTTTTGGGTCTCTGTCCTATGTCTGATTGATTTTCATTGCATTTTTCATCTTGAAGTGCACCTTTTGTTCCTTTTTTTTTTCTTCCAATGGATATAGCCTAGAATTTGATTTTTCTGTTTTCATAATGCAAATATTTCTTTCATTTGTGTGTCATTTTTAAGTGTTTCATAGTTTTTAACCTCAAAATTAAAATCCTTCTTAAAAAAAAAATTATTTTTTTTAAATCTATTTTTTTCTAAAATCAAGAAACTCATGTATAAGAGTTTTAAATCTTTAAAAAAAATGATATTTAGTAAACAAACGGAAATTAGTTTAATATTTTTCTCAAAAATCTCAAAAGAAAATATATATTATTGTACCCCAAGACTCCAAATCAGATATATAGTGGATTTGAGATGTATACTATTTTTTATTTCTATTTACCTTAGATGCATGGTTTAATCATACACCATACACTGTAAGGCTATTTACGACTGAGTTGGAGTTAAAAGTGTTGATTTGTAAATAATTTTATTGAATTTTAAATTATGTATAAGTTATTGAGGATGCTATGAACTATTATATGCAACTTATCATCAACTTATATATTGTTGATATAGGTAAACTCATATGGTTTCTTTGTTTTCTTGTATGGAGTATATTGATAGAAGAATGATATGAATCATGATGAAGATTTGAATCACGTTCAGCTTTATTAAAAAATTTAGGAATCGAAGTATTTGCCTTTAATTGTTACCTTTGTAGAGAGCACGATCAAGTAATGCCAATGAATTGAATTAGGTTAGGGAAGATATTTCTACAACAATAGTTGAAGTTATGAAGGAAACTGAAGAAGACAACGATGATTATGATTTTGATGATACTTTGTTTGACTACATGGATTGACTAGCCGTGGTAATACTGTATTTGTAAGATTTAAATATAGTTGTGCCTTTATTACGTCTTTAATTTTTTTTTGTTTTATTTTTACTAACATAATTTTATTTTTTTTACAGTTTGGACATGATGATTATCACCAAACGAAATGAGGTTTCATAGAAAGCAAGACTCGGTTGTATGTTATTTTTAGGAATGCAAAACTTAGTTGTTTTTTAGACTTAGTTGTTTGGTGATTATGTTTGATCGATGAATCATGAATTGGTTTTTTGCGGATGTTATAGAATTTTGATAAGACGAATTTATGTTTCCTTTGTTAAAGACATTTTAAGAAATTATTATGTTGATTTATGTTCTCTTATTTTAATTATTGTTTATTTATTTTAAGCAATATTAGCAAATGCAATGATTACAAATCTATAGTCTTATATTGAACTATATTGGCTATTTTTTCCAACAAAAAAATAAAAAAAAATGATGATCCAACAAATATAGATGTATAATCGTGGCATAAGGTACATGCAGCAGTGCAGGTGCAAATTAATTGCATGAACATTCACAGAAAACCGTGCCATAAGGGAGTTTTAAATACGTTGTCTAAGGTATAGACCACAGTTGTAGAAACGCAGCCTATACCAAATCCGAAAAGCCCGGGCTACTAAACCAAAAAACTGTGCCCTATTGTTGAGTCTTAAGCTACGGATTTTCAAATTTCGTAGCCTAAGGTCAAAAACCGTGGCCACAGAAAATAGGCCACGGAGGCATATACCACATTTCAAAAAATGTGCCCAAACCGCGGCCTAAGCTTGAGGCCACGGTTTTATTGGTTCTTGCCACGATTTTCAAGGTGTGGTCTATATTTAAAAATGTTGTAGTGATTATTTGTGATAACACTAAATCTTTCAAAAATAATGGTAACAATTGGACCAAAATTAGAATTCATGAAGTCTTTCAACTAAGTATGTAAATTGTCATGATCCAAAGGGGCAATCAATTGATGGAGGAAGAAGGACCACACACCAACAAGGCATGAAACAAATCCCGACTCTTTATGTTATAAATAAGACATAAGTTAGACGATAAAAGATTTTGAGACATTAAAACAGACATGAACATAACGAAGTATATCACATTTGCCATAAGATAAATTGGATAATAGAAGGAACTTGAAGACGCCAAATCCAATTCCACCTGACTTCGCCTAACAAAGAAGTTTGGGCACACATCAACTAGTGGTAACCATCACTTAAAAAATAAATAAATACAATTAAGGAAAATGCTAACAAGTGATCTAAGGGCACTTGTTAAGAAGTCTAAAGAAGCAATTTTGTCTTGAGGCACTTGTTAGCCAGACTTATAGATTAATTAGCCTAAACAGGCATTGAAACTTGAAAAAGTAATTTTTCTACATAAAACTTACAAATTATTTCTATTTTAAAATCTTTAACAAGTAGATTTTAAGTTTAAGGCACTTCTTAGCCAAACTTATAGATTAATTAGCCAAATTCTTAATCCATTTGAATTGGTTTGATGGTATTGACTTAAGACCTAGGAGTGTGTTCCTTCTCGAAGTCTCAAGTTCGATTTCCTCTAATACTAATTTAGGTAGGTTAGTTTAACTTTTAAAAAAGAGAAGCCAAATTCTCATGTTCTAGATTTATTAACCAAATTCTCATGTTCTAGATTTATATTGGTTCAAACATATACCGACAGCTAGCGCCCACAGTTTTTGATTAGGGAGAAATTCAAACACAAGTTATTTTCCTAAAAGCATGGAGGCTCGAACAAGTTCCTAGTAAGTAGTGGAGATATACTATGTCCTAATTGAGGGTGACAACAAGTGCCTTACTTTACCAACGTTTGAAACTTCGACAAATATTTCTTACTTTACCCATTTTCTTTTCATCCTTATCTTATTCATCATTGCTCTATTAACTAGTGGTGTTAATTTGACTAATTTATTCTCATCCATGTAATCTATCCAAACATATATGTATCCGAAGGAAGAATTAGATTCGATTTGATAATTAAGATAGATAAATGAATCTTTTTTAAATCATTTTCAGAAGATGAGGCATGTATGGTTCATTGCGATAATGACACTTTAGATCGTAAGAAAGGTGAGTTGGGGGGTTTACCAAGTTTGGGAGTTTAATATTGCTCTCAAAATGTTAAGACATGTTTAGTATTATAAGAGTCATATATATTTATTATATTTTTTTTCTAACTCACTTTAATCGACGATTTTAACTGATATGATGTCTAATTAAGTCTCGTGGTAGTCTAAATTACCATTTCTTGTTGCTCTCGGTGCTTTATGGAACTTTCCATGATATAATCTTTTAAAGTAATTTTGTTTTAAAAAAACCAACACTTTTATATAAAAAATTTATTAGGAAGTCTTGAATTTTTTTATTTTTATTTTTTATAAAAATTGAGTTAAACTTTTATTGAATAAGAGAAATTATAATTGTCATTTTATAACCATCTTCGACACATTCGAACCAAATAACTTGAAGTTACCATTTTGCTAGCACCTCAAATGGAGAAAAAATCTTTAATTCCATAATTCTAAAAAATAAATTTATAAAAGACGTATATCTCACCATTGTTGTTTTTTTAGTCTCATATTTTTTTCTCACCAAGAAAAACAATGATGCAAGCAACCTATGTTTAAGGGGTAATGTGTTATACTTATACACAATTGACGATGATATTAATTATTATTGTAAACAAGATTGTTATTATTATTGGATATCACAATTATAAGATTTATTTATTTAGTATGAATTAAAAATGTATATTTAGATACATCAACTACTTTTTCTTTTTTAAAATGAATGTATTTTTTCTCTTTCCTATATCATCAGGGGCGATTAGCTTTGTATCAATGGGTAGCATTGGCTACCCCAACAGAAAAAAATAATTATCTTGAATATTTAGTATAGTTTTGTATGTAGGTACTCCATTGATTTATTATTTGGCTATTTCAGACAATTTTGTTGGTTCAAAGAGGGAGGATATTAATAAAATATTGATAATTTATTTAGTTTAGTGTTTATTTAAGATAAATTTGACTTCTTAAAACTTCATAGAACTCTAACTTTTATAAATAGTTATATTGTTAGATTTTATTTTTTTCGTCGTCGTTCATTAAACATAAGTAAAATATATTTTATTTATTGATTAAGTTTAATATATTAACTTTAAAAATATATTTTATTTATTTTTTATATTTGACTCCGTTGTAAAAATTGTGCTAGTTTCGCCGTTGTATACGATCATATATGTCATTTCATTTTCACATCAAACTGTCAACATCTTTAGTTAAAAGAGAAAAAACAAACCAGCATATTGTATTCATCATCTGAATAAACTTAAAGTTATATATATTATATAATATGAAAGTTTGAGTAGTTACATTTTTATTCCTTAAAAATTCCCGGAGTTCTGGTGTACATGCAGTCTGCATGCAATGAAATTAATCAAACCAATTGTAGATATATCCAATTAAATTAATTAATTCAGTTGTACATTTTGTCTTTTCTCTTATTAAAGAAAAGTTAGCAGTTGGTTTCTGCAATACTAAATTGCATTGAAGCAACAAACACACTATATATACTTTAGAAAATTGATATTAGTTTGGGCTTAGATTCTAGTATATTGTTTAAACATGTCAATGCGCCGTATCGTGAGTAAGTTCATGCACCCTTTAGTTCAATTAATAATCTAATGCATATAGGTAATTAAAAATACAAATGATATTAATAAAGTGATTTGACTCAAGTTGTTGTGAGGGGTAACCTTGGCGCAACTGGTAAAGTTGTTGTCATGTGACTGGAAGGTCACGGGTTCAAGTCCTGGAAACAGCCTCTTGTATAAAAAACAAGGTAAGATTGCGTACTATACACCAAATGATGGGACTCCTTTCCGAACCCTGCATATGCGGGAGCTATAGTACATCAGGTTGCCTTTTTTTTATTTGACTCAAGTTGTTGTGAAAGGTTAATCTCAAACACCATGAATGGAAGAAGAAGTTCATGAATAGACACTTCATTATTCACCAATCTAGTTTTAGAAATGAGATAGGACACACATATATATAACTACTTAAACTGCATATAACATAAGCAGTTAGTTATTTCAAAAAAAAAAAAAACATAAGTAGTTAGTTAGTTATATATCCGGTCAATCAAAGGCAGAGTCAGAAAAAACATCTCGAATAGGTTACGAAAATAAATTATAATATTTTTCTTCGTGACCTACCTAAACCCACACAACACTTTGCCACTGCAATCAATAACTTGTGGCACAAGTAACTCTCTAAACTTTCTTATTTCCACGGTTAATGGTAGTAGTAAACTTTAGTTAATAACAAATTGTTTAAAAGAATTTGAATTTTAATACTAGTTTAAACCTCGATTGTGCTCTAGTTTTTTTTTGAAAATCATCTTCCTGTCTATATATAGCTGGTTAATTAGTTGAAGAAACATGATATTTCTCAAGAAAGACCGACAAGTAAAAACACCACGATGTGTGCTTCGCAAAACCTCTATTGATTGAGTTTCATTTATTTCTCTCAATCTTTATTGATTTCCGCAAAACATTGATTTTTCATTGGTTTATTGGTTTTGTCTAACAAAATAATTTTGTACCAAGCACAATTGTTTTTTACTATAAAATCAATATATTACATCTCATTTAATTTAATGGTGAAATTTATACATCCAACAATGAAAACTATTCTATTCACAAGACATGATTTATCCCACTTATATATCATAAAATCAATTTGATTTATTTTTTATTTGTGATCCGTTCGTTCTCTTAGTTGAATATTTATTTTCAACAACTCTTAACCGTCTTGATTAGTGGACCCCTAGTTTTTTTAGGAAATGTGGACCCCTAGTTGGATGAGCCTAGGCTACTGGTCAAAACTAGGTAACTGCATACTCTTACCAAAATAGAGGAGATGTTCAATGTTACCAAACGATGCTTATAGATTCTAAATGTAGATTAATCAAATACATTAATCAAATATATGCACATCAAGAAAGAGAAGAATATCAAAATTTCTAGAGTCAATTGCATGGCCCGTCCTACATGAAAATCATGTTTTTGCAGCTGATATTATTTTCGATAAGAAATTTTAGGGCAAAGCTTTGGCAGCAACTCTCTTATATTGACTTTCAAGTAAAAGTGATTTTTTGCCCCCTAACTCTTCCATCGTTGCCCATTTGATTTGCAGTTTTTTTTTTATTATTCTCACATTAATTTATTTTTTTATAAACTAAAGGGTTGCCGTCATAATTATGTAAAACATGTCTATTTATAAATAGATATGTTAGAACATAAACTAGTAATTGAAGATCAAAGAAAACATAAACGGAACACAATGTTTGTTTACGCAGTTCAATCAATTGAATCTACCTCTGTAACTATAGCGTAGTTATAGTTTTATTTATTACTTAAGTAAATTAGAATTTACAGTTTACAAGTCATATATAGTATTACAGTTAAGTTAAAACAATACTCATGAAATGTACTGCAAGGGCTATTGTCCTTGCAACGTAAGTTTGCAAGCTAAGCTAGCTCAACTACTCTAACCCTTGCCTCTCTTATTTGGTTTACATACAAGTCATACTCAACAAGATATCTAATAGTCATAAAAATGTACACATTGTTCATTATACCTCTTAGAAAGTGTCTTGTCAAAAAAGAAAAACTTCTCACAAAGTAAGCCATGCATGCCAGCGTGCTTGTTTGTTTCGCAACCAAATATCGGTTACAATTTGAATAATGATATAGGATGATTAAATGGCGTCAAAGGGGGTGTTATAATGATATACGATGAAGAAGGGTTTATCAAAAATTTCTTGAGATCACTGTTAAAAGCAAAAAAGAAAAATTCATTGTGATTAAGAAAGTTAGTTAATTATTTTTGAAAAAAAAGTTAATTAATTGTAATCAATTTTTTAAATTTCATATGAAAAACAAGTTAAATTTATTAAAGTATCTTTATTGATAATTTTCTTTTCTACTTACCATCCGATTTACAAGGGAAATGGACATTAGTAATCCAGAAATATTTACTTGAATATGAAAAAACTTATTAAACAATCTAAATTAAATGTTTTTGAATTAAATGAAAGTTATATTCATATTAGATAGTTCAAAAATAGTTAACTTTTACTTAGGGACCAAAATTTAATGGCCATGTTTTGCTTATAATACTAACCTAAGAGTACTATTTTCTTAGTAATCTCCCCCTTTGGGCCAGCATGGTGCTTATGTGTCAATGACCAATTCTTGTGAATAAAAGTCATTTAAAACAATAATATTTAGCTCTCACATTTTGAAAACTTGTTGTTTCCACATCAGCTTTTACTATGAAATACCAGAAAATTACACATTTATCCACATCAACAGTTAACTGTCGTCAGATCTACACTTAAAAAGGTAGCATTTCGACAATTAACTATCGTTGAACAAAGAATTTCGACAATTAACTACGCCGGATAAGTTTTTTAACAATGTCAAAAATGAGAATAACAATTATCCACATTTTGCATTGCATTTTAGAATAGTTGTCAACGTCGTATAGACGAAGTAAACGGCACACACTCTTATCATAGGGTCGAGAGGAGAACATTATATTTAATGTTATAGGGTCTACCCACAATTAATCCTTGGACTAGAAAAGTAGTAGTAATTTTATAGGTGACATGCATATGATTATCCTATCTTAGGATTATTCTTTTTTGCGACTATATCTTAGGATTTGATTTAAGAAGCGGATAAAGACAACAACAAATTGGAAACGAGTGAATCATCAACTTCGTCTTTGAATTTGTAAGCATCACTCAAAATCGTCCTTAAATTTTGCGAAATATCAATTTCGTCTCTAAATTTATAAAATGTCAATCAATTTCGTCCTTCCAATTAACTGGGGTGTTAACGGAGCTGACGAGGCCGTTAACCTCTCACACAACCAGAACAAAAATTATCTTTCTATTTTTTAAACCGAAAAACCCTAATAAGACTAATCTAAACAATAACAAAAAAAAAAGTGAAAACTTGAAAACAAAATCATTAAAACAAAATCATCAAAACTAAAAACGAAAATATATTAAAAAAAGGCCAAAAAAATGGTGAAAAAGAACAGGAGGAGAAGGTGAGAGGGACATGAGACTTACCTTAACCAAAGACTGTTTCGTTCTTCCCACCGTTGATCGCGCGACGATGATGATTTTGGAGAGGAGAAGATGATGAAGGTTTTAGCGGGAAGGAGAAAGGTCGGGGACTGTTTTGATGGGTATGATTGAAATCTGATGGTGGAAGGTAAGAATAAAATAGGGGTAAAAATGGAAAAGAAAAAAATGCATTTGAAAAGTGAAAACTGAATTTTTTGCGTTTCCATCAATTTAGTCCTTGTACACATGGCTTCCTTTTTGACACGTGTATAGGACAAAACAACATGCAGGGAGCCAGCTCAGCATCACTAACAGACCTTTTTCAACGGAGGGACCATTTTGATGGACGTGAGAGAAATTCAGGGACGAAATTGATATTTCGCAAAATTTGTGGACGATTTTGGTTGATACTTATATGATTGTCACTAGATGGAAAAGACAACGTCAATTTACATTTCACTCATTCATCAGCTGTTTTTTTACGAGTAAAAATAATAGGCCGAGTCATCGCACCTACATGTTGTGGGAGGGTACACAACCTGCACAACTGCAGAAAGTTGGTGCCTCGATCGAAGTTATGGTGGTACCGAATTATTATTTCAAAGTTTGTCGTTATGTTGATTCCAAATACAAATATTTAATCAAATATCTCAACAATATTTTCTTGGGCGATACATCTTAATAATTATATAAAAGAAATTAAGCGTACATCTGAATGCTATTTATCTTTAAATTTTTCTCTTATAATCTGGTTCACCTCATACATCAATAATGGAATAACCACATTAGTAGTCACTAACGTGTAACATAACTAAATGTTGATGATCACCACAACAATTTACTTGATGACATGAATTAATATGGATGAGTGACATATAAATTTCAAGCAATAAGATCTATAAATCATGCTTCAACATATCGAATTGAAGTCTTTAGGTTATTTACTTGATTCATCAAGATTTTGTTATGTCATGAATAAATGTCTATAAAGATAAGAGTTTTACAACCCCCACCCCCCCAATGTTATGTGAACCAATATGTTTATGTTCAACAAGTGATAAGGATCTTTGAGACAATTTTGGTTCAAGTTTGCGTAATTTGTAAACATTTTTCAGTTGTCATTGTTTTTTTTTTACCTTTATGGTGTTGCCGACCACACATGGTATATATTATCTCTTTCATGAAGTTTCCTTTCACCATTGTTTGTGTTACTTCTCCGTCCACAATCTTTTTCATCCGCAAACTTTTGCTTTTTCTATTGTACTACTCCATACTGGCATCCAGAACCGCGTTGGAATTGGATCATCATTGATCTCTTTTATAAAGGGTATATATGTCACACTGTACTTTGATCTCTTCCTCTTGAGCGCTCCCCATGATAATACTTCACTTCTGAATTTTGACATGACTTGGTTGTATTAAGTTTAACCATCCGCTAGGAAGGCAATCTCCATCGCATCTACTTGATTCATCAAGGTCTTGTTGTATCATGAATAGGCGTCTATGAAGGTAAGAGTTTTACACCCCCGCCTCAGCCCCAATGTTCCGTCAACCAATATATTTATGTTCAACAAGTGATAGGGATCTTTGAGACATTTTTTGTTCAAGTAGGCGTCATTTGTAAACATTTTCCGCTTGTCATTGTTTCTTTTTTACCATTACGATGTTGGCCAACCACGTATGGTATATATTATCTCTTTCATGAAGTTTCCTTTCACCATTTTTTGTTTTACTTCCCCTACCGTGGTCTTTTCAACCCGCCAAATTTTGCCTTTTCTACTGTACTATTCCATGTTGGCATCCAGAACCGCGTTGAAATTGGATCATCATTGATCTCTTTTATAAAGGGTATATGTATCACACAGTACTTTGATCTCTTCCTCATGGGCGCTCCCCGTGATGATACTTCTGAATTTTGACACGACAACATTATCATTGTTATTGGCTGGAGGTGAATCTTCTCAGTGTCTTTAATTCTCTATATCAATCATCACTACTTTTGTTGTAAGTCTTTTAATTTGTGTCTATATCTCGTCAATAGTGTTTTCTGACTTTGGGGTGGCAAATCTTGAAGTTGTGATTTTGGTGACTCGGTTCGTCTTGAAATGTCTCCAGTGGAGCCCGACTTCTAGTGACTTCCATCTTGATGGGATCTTTAGGCCTAGGTATGTTTTATCAGGTCCCACAATGGGCGTGGAAATTCTTATAGAACACAAGAGGGTGATTGCCTAAGCTGGTCATACGAATTCAAAGTTTAGTGTTTCGATCTCCACACCTTTTTCTTGTATGCTCCTTCCCAAAATAAAGGGCATCTATAAAGACGCTTTTGTGCCAAAGTTAGGCGGGGTATAAGTATGTGTTAGGTAGAATGGGTTTAGCAATCATGCTTGGGAGTGAGAGTCCTATTTATGTTGATTTGATTTTCCATACTTGCATATGATTGTTACTATATTTACTGAAGTGATTGTTGAGATCATATCGTGATAAAAGTTATGCATGTTTGTAATCAAAGCATGGGATACGTGATGGAAGCCTCTTTAGGTCAAACGAGTTACCTAATATGCGAAATTGCAAAGCCACGTCAGTCATCCAAGAATCCTTATTTCTTGATGTACAATTCGAATATCCTTTAATAGAGAAAAATGTAATTTTCTCAAACATATTTTTACAAGAATAAATTTAAGGCGAAAGGATGATGATACCAATAAAATTTTTAGACTTTTAATAACACTCTAAATAATTTTATTTTTTTTATGGGTCAAAAGAATTATATCTATCCATATAAAGAAATTAGCTCAACTCGAACCTAAATAACTCGATTCAAGATTTGTATTTTTACCGCTAATTATTTAATTTCTAACTTGTTTTTGTTTAGTTAAATAAAATTTAGAACGAGGGAATGATTTTTCATTCCAAAACCATAAAAACCTTTGTGCTAAAAAACTCTTACATTATCAATTTATATTTGCCTCTCTTCAAAATCACTAATGAAACTCGTTCTAACTTTGTTTTTTGGTATAAATAATTTACTCTAATTTGGTCAAAAAGATAAATTTACTTTAACTTTAATATTACTTACTTAGGATAGGTTTAAACACAAAACCATTGGCTTACTACTAATAGTACATTTTTCACCTGCGCCCACAGTCCCAACCCTAAACCCACAAACCAGCCTTTAGTTTTCTCCAAAACCATTTTTCATTCCCAAAAACCAGGAGCTTCTTCTTTTATGTTCTTGTCATTTTCTTTCTTTCAAAAAACAATGCTACTGGGACCCACTTTTACTCCTCAATATGTGGCGATTCGACCGCACTCTGACATATGCGCGTGGTTCACACGCGCATGTTTCTTTATCCTTGAATTTTGTACCTTTTGCATGTGATACCTTTTACCATTGTTGACCTTGAACTTTTTCTGTTTTTGTTTGAAAAAGTTACGTAACTTATGGATCTGTTTGAGGGTAATTTAGGGCAATGAAAAAGATACAGTACGATGATGAAAGATTCTCGTGTCTTGTAGTAATAATATTGTTACGTCACTCTACCTAGAAATATTCTTTCTTATGGGAAAGTGATGCACTATTCTTCTTCACAACGTTTATTTTCTTTTCCTAAAAAAATAACGTTTTTATTTTCTTTCAAAATTAGTTGTAGTTTTTTCTTTTGAGAGGATAAATTAGTAGTAGTTGTTGTAGTAAAAATTAAATTTACTTTTTAAAGTTTACAAGTTCTAACTTAACTTGGATAATTATCTGTTATAAGATTTAAATTTTGACTTCTTTATTTTTGTGTATGAATTTTCGACTCTCTTTAGTTAATTTTTTTCAAACATATAGATAATTTTGGAGATAGTTATTTTTTGTTATTTTATAATGTGTGGTTTTTTATCATTAGTGTATTTTTTAACGACCATATGTTATAGATACAATATCATCACCACCGTTTAATAGTGATTAATCAACATAAAAGATATATAAAGTTTTTTTTTTGTGTAAACTAGAAATTCTCTGTGTGCAACTGCGAAAATTAATTCATCGAACATTGTGGTATTTAAATGGGCCGTAAACTCTCCCTAAAAATTTTAACACTGTTATATGCCTAATGATGAATTCAAACACAAAACTTTGGTTACGTTAAAAGAGATTTGTGTCATCTCGTCTAAACGTCATTGGGTATAAGGTAAATTATTTGATATAATTGAAGTTACTTAAATAATTTTTTTTTTGACAAACTTAAATAACTTTTATTACCATGATTAAAATTAAATTTGCGCGAAAGATATCCGATAAAATTATAACCATACATAGAATTGAAATAAATTTTTTATCATATTTTGTTATGAGAAAAATGTGAATGT
>Ga0099826_10001380_pt1 | contig 14463 bp, 8 predicted proteins | sample Mtrugardesep15_FD_76830 | JGI IMG/M metagenome (GOLD analysis project Ga0099826, IMG submission 76830) | Root nodule microbial communities of legume samples collected from California, USA - M. trunc garden sep15 | ecosystem: Host-associated > Plants > Roots > Nodule | place: USA: California... | reverse complement strand
TTTTTTTTGACGGAGCAAAGAAATTTATTTTAGAATGAATCTATGTATTATAAACTCATATTATTGAAATTATAAATGGATAAAAATAATTAAATATGTGATCAATGTTGAAAAGATTTTGATTGCGCACATGTTTTACTTATTTTCGTTTTCATAAACATGTTTTGCTTATATTTACAATGAGGTTTGGTTTTTTTTAATTAAACAATGAGGTTGGGTAAGTGAATTAGTTTCTGCTAAAAGTTAAAAGAGTTTGAGAAATTTAAAAAAAAGTGTGTTCAAACTTTGAGAAAAATACAAACATTATTAATATCTTCCAAGTCAAAAAGAACTTCTATATATTATATTTATAAATGACACGTTAGTATGGGAACAAGAATATTGGATCTTTTTGAAATAAAAGAATGTTGCGATTTTTTTTGAAGGAAGAATGTTGCGATTTTTATAAGTAAACTCGTGTTGCATGTCACATGCCTGTCTTTTTTATTGTTAGTTTTCTCACGTGCCTAATTTCTTTATTAGATTAGATTAGATATATAATTATAATGATGTTACTACCCATTCTACTTTCTTTCTCTTTGTAAACTTTAGTGAAATAAACGTTTGCCAAATAGCCATCATATAGTAAAATATTCATTCAGACACGGATGGGTAGTCAACTAGTCAAATTCAAATTATAATATTTGCTAAACATTCCCAAACAAAGTTCAGAAAGGAATTTGGTAAATATATACTAACCAGCTTAATGTGCAAGGTTTATATTTGGTTCAACAAAACACACATGAGATTTTAATGCAGTAGAAGGAAGTGAAAATAGTTTTTTTTTTAGGGGGAAGTGAAAATATTTTATAATAATAAGAGCTAAATATTTATATTTTGTATTCATATAACTTGTATTTGATGTTGATGTTGTGTGCCAACAACAGTGCAAGTGTATGTTGATGAAAAAACTTCCGTTTAAGGAAGAGTATACCTAAATGGTTGAATTGAATGGATTCTCAAATGAGAGGGAGATTGTTGATATATCAAGTGTGAGAAAGAGTCTTACATTTGATAGAAAACTGGATGTTCATATATCTAATGTTTTGAGATTTTTGACGAAAAAGTAGTGTTCAAAATTACTTGTGTGATTGCTTGATAGAAAACTGGATGTTCATATATCTAATGTTTTGAGGTTTTTGACGAAAAAGTAGTGTTCTTGTGTGATTGCTCTGAGGTCTTATTTGTTATGAATTATATAAAAAAATGATTTTGATATTCAATAGTTTAAAGATTAAATTTAGAGATTTTAAAAGAAGTGGAAATTGTTTTATGGTTGTTTAATATAATGAGAATAATTGCCAATTAAGGTCAACTCATTTGATAAGGAGTTGACTCACTCTTAAGATTGGGAGTTAACTCCCACTATCTATGTGATAACCTTTTTGGTGAATGATATGTAAGTACTTTTGTAAATGCTCTTTAAGTCTTGAAATCAATCCTGACCTTGATGAGCCACCGAAGGTCAACTTATCTAGATTTTCTTGTATATAAACAATATAATGAAAATCACTTTTTTTATAGAGAAAAATTACTCAAAACAACTTCTCAACAGTTTTTAGACTTTTATTTTCTTTTCAGATTCTCATTATTTTGAAAATATGCAACAATGAGAGGAAGAGAAAGAAAATGAGAGTAAGAGAAAGTCAAATGAAAAGAAAAATGAGAGAAAGATGGAGACAAAGGTAAGGAAGAAATAGGAGAGAAGAGAAAAATGGTAATAGTTGAAAATTTTAAAAAAGATAGAGTGTGTTTGGTTGAGATAATTTGAAAAAAGATTAAGACAATATTTTCATAACAGGGGTGTAACGTGAAATTAGAATGAAAAAATAATTTAAAATATAGTTATTTTTGTAAAAAAATGTATTAAACTCTCTTGAATTTTATATATCACCATCCTAGATTATTTTCATTTTGGGTTAGTTTATTTTTTTTATTGGGAAATTTGGGTTAGTTTATTAAAAACAAATTCCCATATTTCATCCTAATCAAATCTAGATTATAAATTATTTTTTGGTTTTGGAAAAAAAATATTTTCAGATTTATTGAAATAAGACAAGTTTCTTCAGATTATTTTACAAAAAAGGTATCTTTTTAATTAATAAAGTAGTCAGTTCACTTGTTAGAATTTTTTGTTTTGTTTGCTTCAGTTTTTGAAAACAATAAAAATCTGGAAAGAAAAAAAGGTAATATGTCATCATATTAAAACTAAATCTAGTAGCTTCTAAGATATATATACTATACTGGTTAACTACATATATGACATATATACCTTAATTTTTTGATAATGTAGATGAATGTGCACAAGAGTGAATTGCGGGGCAAATCTTCTTTGGCAGTGAGTTTGTTTGCATCATTTGAATGATCAAGTGAACTACTGCCAAAAAAGTTATTGCCCAGTAATGCACTTACACATGAGTAGTACTCCTTAACAAGCTTTTTTGATTGATTGATTGATGAACAATTTCTTGGTGTTCTTATGTGTATATATAGTATTTGTTGGTGATGTGATGATAAATAAAAATACAAACATGCATGCAGCAACTAGCACACATTTAGCCAAAGGATATTCCAAGTACATCCTTCTTTGAGCAAGTAGTAATTCTTACAAACAAAGTGGTCTATCTTTTACTGATATATTTATTTTGATTGCATTAAGATTTTCTACATAAATGGTTTGTGGCAAAAGTAAATTCCATTCACATGGAAGGCATAATTCTTTTCCATTCCTCTTCTAGTTTCTTCATAGAAGAATATGCTAACGGTTAAAACCTATTTTAGAATTAATATTTGAATACTAGCATCTTTTCCATTTCAGTCACGGCTCTTTTACTTATGAAAGGGCATGAAGTCACTTAAGTCCTTGTTGTTCTATACCTCACTCCTCATCTGGAAAGGGACACACATTTAATTGTTTTATTTTTTAGTTAGCTTTGGGTCTACACGTATGTTTGGCTAGCCTTAACTTGTGGTCATTTCCTAAATGGTTGAATTTTCAAACCCCTCTTCCTGATTTCACAAGTAATCCTTCCCAATATTAAATGAAAAGACTACTGATACTTTTCTGCTTTAAATTTGAAAAAGAAAATCATGACCAGAATAGTCCGTTACAGTCTAGTGGTTTGGTTGTGAAGACGTTTTATATGGAATCTTGGGTTCAAACCCGGGTCACCACATTCTGTCTCCCCGTGTATGTTTATTTGAGGACAGTTATAATGTAAAATGTCCATAAGTGTCAAACTATGTTCTGTATTACTATGAAATTTGACACTAATCACTATAAGGAACATAATTAGTAATCATTGGATTGAGGCAATCCTAACTTTTTTGTGGTTGAAAGACCAAGGTTCTACAGAGAATTTGTTTTTATTCTCTCTCCCTTTTTTTAATTAGTATGGTCCTGGAAACAAAGAGTTAGTTGAGGAATAAAGCTTTTCAACCGAGTTGCTACTAAATGATTATAGATAAATGTTGCTATCTGTTAATTTAATGTGCATAGTCATACATGTAGTGAATTAGTAATTGATTCATTTCATTTATCTGTGATGACAGAGAAGTTTCTTAAAAAATTATATAACAGCTAGAAAATTTTCATTTGATTGTTACAATAATGCTGCGAATTGAAATCAGCTTGTGAGTCGAGGATTGACGAAAGTTTATAAGCTATATTTAGAAAATATCTCTAAGACTCTAACTAATATTATGCAAAAACTGCACACAGTACTATTTAGCAAAAAGTATTTGTCTTTATGACCATGCTTCCCACCCTCTACCAAAAAGGAAAAAGAATCTGATTTACTAGGAAAGAGGAAATCATGATGTAGACAAGTCCTTGATTTTTTTGAAAGGAATTGATAATGAAGTAAATAACAAGAACCTGAAATTGGAATTGTGCTAGCATATGCTGCTTCTTTTGAGTGGCATATCCAAGTTAGGTGCTTAGAGCTATCAATATATAAGACCTACGTTTTGTTCAAACATACTTGGAGCTTGAAAGTGTGGTATTTGTTCTGCTGTTGAGGAATGATAGGGAAAATCTCTTTTGGCAGAGAGGAGTAAAAATCTTAAACAGGAATGCTTCTGGTTTGCCAAAGGAGATTTGCCCTGCCATTGTTGACAGCTTTTGATTAACACTAACACATCATGTTAATTACTTACCTTTTGTTTTCCATCTTCTATCGGTGAAACGCGTTCGGTTCTTGTTGTATCCTGATATAGTTAGTTAACTTCATTTAGTTTCTTTCTTTTTTATTACTGATGGTTTTCCTTTCATGACACTCCAGATAGATATTTTGAGGAATGCTAATTATGTTTTATATGAAGACTGAAGAGCCAAAAGATTGTCCAAGAAGAAGCCACAAGAAAAATATTAACAAAATTTCTGTTTTCTGAATGCAAGAATTGTTAATATACTTGGCAATCATCACTGCATGAATCTTATTCTTTGCTATTAATAAAGAATTCTAGCTTTATAAAACAAGTGACGCATTGATAAACTATGCATATAGTTTTATACTAGTATGTATTTCTGTTAAATTACACCAAATAATATCTGAACACAGCAGAGGCTCACATCAAGCATTTGCATACTTGTTGGTATACTTAATTAACATATCCAAACACTGAAACCGAATAATACAGTTATAATTTTTTAAGCACTTGATAATGAATCTAATTTCAGAGAAAAGGATGTAAATATTTAGAACATTAGTCCACTGAGAAAGATATGCTGAACATAATAAGCAGACACCATTTAGAACATTAGTCCATTGACATACATGCCGACCTCACTTAGTGAAATAAAGTTGACTGTGGTTGTTGTTGTAGTCCATTGACGGACTAACAAAATATTTTGACTCCGAATCTTAAAGCAATCTATAGAAATCTATGATAATAACTATGTAAGCCTTTACATTTATATTATTACCACTTGAATAATTATTAACCAATGTGAAACTTTCTCACTTCACAGATGTATTTTCAACATACTATTTTGGTGGTATGTCATGAGTAAATCAACATTTTAATCCTTTAAATTAAAGAACGCTAGCACTAGTCAATTTGATATTTTTCCGAATCTAGTACTGCAATTTTAAGGGTTCTATGTTTTTCTTGATGTAACAGGAGATTATTAAAACCAATATACATGTCTTACATTGATTTCTGATGGATATTTTCTAAAGAGATATATATATTATTTTTATTTTTTTCAGTTTTGGAGAGCCTATCAGCAAAACACACACACTTAAGTAAAATGACTGATATTCTTTAAATTAACGGACTAAATTACTATTTGATAAACCACTCTTGTAATTAACTATAGCTTCAGATCTTAAAATTTGTATAGATCTTTTGCGCTATTCCCATTATATCTATATATTTTTGAATAAAAAACTACAGCTAGTCCTATAAATATAAATTATTTAAGGGACACAGACGCAGTAGATGATCCAAATCCACATGAATTCAGACAACACTTGAAAATAAAAAAATATATTTTCATTTTTAATTTCAATAATGCACTTACTCTTTCTCATTCACCATATTTCAATTCTTTGACTTTGGAATTGGAAACCAAAAACTCCATTTCCACTTGTTCTGACCTTAATCTCTGCTAATGGCTGTGTCTACATCCTCTTCATCCTTCGGTTATGGATTCACCTCCGATGTTTTCCTTAGCTTTCGAGGTCTAGACACTCGCTATGGTTTCACCGGAAATCTCTACAAAGCTCTTATTAACAAAGGAATACCCACTTTTATTGACAATGAGGAGCTTGAGAGAGGGCATGAAATCACACCATCACTTCTTCAAGCAATCCAAGAGTCTAGAATTGCTATCATTGTACTCTCTAAGAATTATGCATATTCTTCATTTTGCTTAGATGAACTTGTTAAGATCATTGACTTCATTAAGGGAAAGGGCAGGTTGGTTTTGCCAATCTTTTATGATGTAGATCCTTCTATTGTGCGAAAGCAGACAGGATCTTACGGAGAAGCTTTAGCTATGCATGAGGAGAGATTCAAGAATAACATGCAGAGGCTGCAGAAATGGAGAACAACTCTACAACAAGTAGCTAACTTGTCAGGCTGGCATTTCAAAATTGGGTACCTACCTTCTTATATGTTTTCCATAATTTTGTTATGTAATTGTTACTGTTAGAAAACATGACATCCATGAGGAAAAAAAAAAAGGCTAAAATTATATTGTATTGTATTGATTATCTACAATGATTAAGATGGAAAAATTGATACTAGTGATTAAATGTCATATAGGCATTCAGTAACTAACTACTAATTGATTTCTAAACTACTAAATATATCTCTAATAATTATAACATGAGCATATAATATAGTTTATTAAACCTTCATGCAAATTTCAATTGTTTTGGTAGGGATAGATATGAGTACGAGTTTATTGGAAGTATTGTTGAACATGTTTCCAACAAGATAAACCGCGTTGCTTTACCCGTTGCTGACTATCCAGTTGGACTAGAGCCTCGAGTGCTAGAAATAAATTCACTTCTTGATGTTGGGTCGAATGATGAGGTCAACATGATAGGGATCCATGGAATCGGCGGGATAGGTAAAACAACACTTGCTTTGGCTGTTTATAATTTGATTGCTGACCGCTTTGAAGGTTTATGTTTTCTTGAAAAAGTGAGAGAAAATTCGGACAAACACGGGTTACAACATCTCCAAAAGATTCTTCTTTCAGAAACACTTGGAGAGAAGAAAATTAAGTTAACAAGTGTCAAACAAGGAATTTCAGTGATAAAGCATAGACTCCAGCAAAAAAAAGTTCTTTTGATTCTAGATGATGTTGACAAAATAGAACAGCTTGGTTGGAGGGTTTGATTGGCTTGGTTCTGGCAGCAGAGTTATTATTACAACTCGGGACAAACATTTGTTGGAAAGTCACGGGGTTAAAATAACATATGAATTACAGGTTTTAAATGAGAAATATGCTCTTCAATTGCTTACTTGGAAAGTTTTTAAAACAGAAAAATTTCATCCTAGTTACTTGAATGTCTTGAAGCGTGCAGTAGCTTACGCTTCTGGACTTCCATTGGCTTTGATAGTAATAGGTTCCAATTTATTTGGAAAGAAATTACAAGAGTGGGAATCTGCATTACACCGGTATGAAACCATTCCTAATAAAGACATCCAAAAGATACTTAAAGTAAGTTTTGATGCTTTAGAGGAAGATGAGCAAAGTGTTTTTCTTGACATTGCTTGTTTCTACACAGGAACAAATGATACATTGGCAGATGTAGAAAATATGCTTCATGCTCATTATGACGCTTGTATGAAATATCATATTGGAGTATTGGTCGAAAAATCTCTCATAAAGATTAGTTCGCCTGGTAAATTGACTCTACATGCCTTGATAGAGGACATGGGTAAGGATATTGTTCGACTGGAATCACCAGAAGAACCTGGAAAGCGTAGTCGGTTATGGTCTCATGAAGATATAATTCAAGTTTTAGAAGAGAATACAGTGAGTACGATTGATGTGGATAATTTAATTTTCTTTTATAACCTTAAATTGTTCTTTTTAAACTATTAAAAGCTTGCCTCCCTTTTGTTTTTTTATCTTTTTCCTATATATGATGTACACTTATTTTGAATGTGTTAAATATTATATGTAATTGATCATTCGTTCTTTATGTTAAAAGGGAACTAGTGCAATAAAAACCATATACCTGATGTGTGAAGATGAGGTAGAATTGGATGAAATGGCCTTCAAGAAGATGAAAAGCCTAAAAACTCTTGTCATCAAAGGTGGCCATTTTTCCAAAGGACCCAAACATCTTCCAAATAGTTTAAGAGTGGTTGAATGGTGGAGATATCCTTCAGAATATTTTCCATATGATTTTCATCCAAAGAAACTTGCCATAATCAAGTTACCAAGAAGTTGCTTAACGTCACTCAAGTTGACCGACTTATTGAAGGTAATTAGTCTAATCTTCGTTGCCTTTGTATGCAAGTTAACCATAAATTCATTTTTAGCATTATCCATTTGGTTCTCATTTCTTTCTTTATTTTGCAGAAGTTCATAAACATGAAGATATTGAATTTTGATGATGCAGATTGTTTGACAGAAATACCTGACGTGTCTTCTCTCTTAAATTTAGAAACATTCTCATTTGAATATTGTGAGAAATTAATTACAATTCACGAGTCAGTTGGATTCTTGGATAAACTTAAAGTCTTGAGTGCCAAAGGTTGTAGTAAGCTTAGAAGGTTTCTGCCTATCAAATTGAAATCCCTTGAGCAACTCAGTCTTTCATTTTGCGATAGTCTCGAGAGTTTTCCACAAATATTATGGAAGAAGGAAAATATAACAGAGCTTGGGTTAGAAGAAACTCCAATAAAAGAATTTCCATGTTCATTTCAAAGTCTTACTCGTCTTCAAACATTACAACTACGTTATTGTGGAACGTTTATGTTACCAAATAACATTTTCATGATGCCAAATTTGGTTAACATTACTGCTTGGAAGTCGCAAGGGTGGATCTTGCCGAAACAGGACGCGGGTGAACAAAGAGATATTTCAATTGTGTCTACAAATGTAGAACGTCTTCATCTCATATTTTGCAACCTATCAGATAACTTTTTTCCATCAGGACTAACATGGTTTAGAAACGTGAAAGAATTAAGCTTGGCGCATAATTATTTCACAATTCTTCCCGAATGCATCCAAGAATGTCATTTTTTGACGGACCTTAATTTGGATTATTGCCAATATCTTCAAGAAGTTAGAGGAATTGCACCAAACTTGGAAATTTTTTCCGCTAGCCATTGCGAATCTTGGACTTGTACAAACATGTTACTGAATCAGGTTTTGTTTTTTTACCAAGTTTAATTTTGATGCACTGTCAGTATAAAATTTCTTACACCATCAATGAATCACAAATCATCATTATTTGTATAACTCTTAAAGCAGATACAAATAATTTTGATTGAGTAGCAGTGTAAAAAAAGTTACATTGTCGGTCCAAATCAATTAAATCCTTCTATTATTTAATATAGTTTGATAAATGACAGATATCCTACTCATTGTGATCACATTGTTAATTTGTTACAGGAATTGCATGGTAGTAGAAATACAATGTTCTATTTGCCAGGCGCAAGAATCTCGAATTGGTTCGAACATCCTAGTAGTGGACAGTCAATTTCTTTTTGGTTTCGTAACAAATTTCCAGCTATTGCTCTTTGTTTTGCTGCTAGATCAATGTTAAAGGAATCAACAATCACACCCAATGTGATCATCAATGGCTACATACATTTCCTCGATTGTAGATATGCTCCCAGTTTCTGGATGGAACCAGATCATACATATATTTTTTATCTGCATAAAGTGAAATTCAAAGCTAATTTGGATGAAGAACTTGTAGAAAATGAATGGAACCACACTGAGATTACGTATAATGGTAAAGACAAGAACTCAATCCTTATAGACAGTGGAATCCATGTATTCAAACAAAAGAGTTGCATGGAGGATATTCGTTTCACGAAACCTTGTATAGAAAGATAAAATTAAATGATGATCTCAATAGTTCATAAATCAGGAATCTCAAAGGTAACTGGTGTTTCGTCACTTTAATTAATTTTTGCCTTACTTGTTACTTGACAAAAGTAGTGTATGAATTTGATAATAGTTAGTAATTAGAGTCCTAAATTAGATGGAAAAGTGGACATTGAGCAATATATTAGTGAGGTGATCCATATAACCAATGTCTTAAAGTTTTGGATTAAGATGTGGTGTGCAATACACTTGTATGGTTGCTATTAGTCTAATGTGATGATTTCCTGGGTTCAGCTCATGACCTAACATTTTCAACCCTCTCTTCTGCTTTAAAATTGAAAAAAATATTAATGTTGATATTTTCATCCAAGTGATTAAGTGTGTTTGTTTTTTGATCAATGATTAAGTGAACTAGTCATGATATAATTCTGTTGCCATTCAAATGGATAACATTTTTTCCCTCTTATTCATGGAAGATAATTAGTATGGTCCTGGGTTAGAAAGAGTTAATAGAGGAATATAGCTTTTCAAGTAGTTGCTATTAAATGTATACATATAGAAATTTTGGTAGATATAGTAATTTTCTGTCTTGTTATCTGTAAATTCAATGTTCACAATCACACCTATAGTAATTTAGTAATGAATTCATTTCTTAAGTCTATGGTGATAGATAAGTTTCATAGAAAAAGTATATTTGCTTGCTATTGAAATCAACATGTAACATCATCATGACAATGGAGTATTATGGACTAGATAACTTCTAATAAAAAGGAAGTCTAGTTCTACATGCAAAAACTACACATAAATACTGATATTTCATGCATGTATATAGCAAAAAGTTTGTCTTTATGACCATGTTTCCCACCTCCATCAAAAAGGAAAAAGAATCAGATTTACTAGGAAAGAGGAAATCATGATGTAGACAAGTCCTTGATATTTTTGATAGGAATTGACAATGAAGTAAATAACAATTAAGAACCTGAAATTGGAATTGTGCTAGCATATGCTGCTGCATGCTACTCCTTTTGAATGGCATATCCAAGTTAGGTGCTCAAAGCTATCAATATATAAGACCTACATTTTGTTCAAACATAATTAGAGCTGGAAGTGTGATATTTGTGCTGCTGTTGAGGAATGATAGGGGAAATCTTTTTTGGCAGAGAGGAGTAGCTAGAGAGCTTGACCATGCATGCTTCTAGTTTGCCAAAGAAGATTTGCCCTGCCATTTTTGACAGCTTTTAATTAACTTAACACTAAAACATCATATTAATCTCTTTTTCTTTTTGTTTTTTATTTAGTTTCTTTCATGGTTTACTAATAGTTTTCCTTTCAATACATTGCAGATGGATATTTTGAAGAATGTTAACTGTATATGAAGACTGAAGAGCAAAAAGATTGTTCAAGACTAAATGTCATTCCATAAAAAGAATCTGTACAAACTGTTTAGCATCATTCATCATCAGGGTCAAGAAACCATAATATACTGAAGCTTAATCTAGCAATTCTGTTTCCAGTAAGCCAGAATTGGTAATATACTGTTTATTAGTACACAAATTTTATTCTTCTTATTCATAAAGAATTCTAGCTTTACCAAACAAGTGATGCTGCAAAACCTATGCACATAGTTTTATATGCTGTAAAAGTTATGAAAGCAAATAATCTTAAACAAAGGCCTCTGCCTGTTCTGATATCACATATTTGTGTCTCTGGAACTTAATGACTTGCTGGTGTAATTAATAAAATACATCCAAACACTAAAACCGAATTATGTAATTAAAAATTTTCAAGCACTTGATACATAATGAATGTAATTTCAAAGCAAGGGAAGCAAATATTTAGAACATTAATTCACTGGCGCAGATCTGCTGAAGATAATAAGCAGAGACTATTATGATATTGATAAGCAGGCACTATTTAGAACATAATATTAACAAAGAACTGAAAACACATTTTCATCCAAAATCTTAAATGGTCCTTATAAATCTATAACCTTGCAAGTAGTTTGGAAGTGCAAGTGTGAAGTGATAAAGTTTCACATTGGCTGATGATGAGTTAAGTGATAATAATTATATGAAAACACATTTCACAAGGTTTGCTAGGTGATAGAACTACACTGGAAAAATGTAATCAACTCAAATGAACAATACAAGTGACAAAACAACACAAATGAACTCAACCATGGTTAATCCAAATAAACGAATACTCTTCACACGCGCAGCCTAGTGCATATACACGAAACCAAGATGCAAAAAAAGATGAAGAGCGATCATTTGAGAGTCCCATCTGGGTTCAAAAGGTGACAAATGAATCGACTACCAACACAAAATTTGATCCACGTGCCATCAAATAAAACAAGGATTAACGAATACATGGACGAATTTTTAAACGACCCCTATTTGCAAGGACGAAACACATCATTAACCCTATTTTTTATTACAAAAATTAAGCACCGTAGGGATGGGGTGGGGAAAGCCAAACTTGTCAAGACAGGATGAGATTTGATTTCTCATTCCCATTGGGTATATATAGGGTAACATATAAGTATACAAGAGTATGGTGTGGGGCCAGGGAAGGTAAAATTCGTCCCCACCCCGCCTCATTGCCATGCTTAGCCGCATATGAGGAGGCGACATTGGATTTAAGAAACAATACCAGAGTGAAGGCAAAGATCAAACTCACCAAACACAACCGATTTCAAATAACTTAACAACCAAAACCATCGTGACATTCAAGAGGAAGGCGGAAAGGACTTTTAAAGCAACTTGTAAAAAATATATTACACCTTATATAGAAATCAATAGCTTCAGGGAGCTACAAATTAATCAAACCTTTTTCTATAATGTTTCGAGGAAATTGCTAAGTCTAGCGAGTGACTGTTATAAAGAAGGCTATGCGAATAACATTTCAATGCATTTTTTTCTCTCTCCTGATGGCCCACTCTCTCTCCCGTTTATTCCGGCAAACAAACAATTTTAATTGGCCCATTTCTATTTGGGAACAATTCGGGATGATCTGTGTCGCATGAAATAGCACTGCTCATGTTTCAAATATGATTGTAAAAAGGTGAACACTCTTATATCTTGTTCTGTTCAATATGTACCCAACATCCAATTATTTGATGAGGAGTTATATTTTTATATTGGTTTATTTTTTTTTTTAAAAAAGCTGAATAATTTCGCTGAGAGAGTACTTATATCCGATCAGACTCCAAAATATCTAAGAATTTACCTTGCAAAAAATCATTTAAAATTTAAAAGTTGAAGTAACATTGACCTCACGGCAGACACCATATGTGTAGACGATAATAGTTTAGAGAACTAAAAAATGCAATTTTTTTATAAGGATGAAAAACAAAATTTTGTATGTCGAAAAAGATATTTGACTTATATAATACAAATTAAACTTAAATTTTACATGCCGAAAAACATATGAGTTGAACTTATAAACACTTGTTCAACTCATATTACTTTTAATGTGAGACTCTTAACACCCTAAACTAATATTAATCAATAATAAGTGAACACCCATATATACCTTAATTTGTTGCTAAAATAGATGAAGGAGTGAATTGCGGGGCAAATCTTCTTTGGCAGTGAGTTTGTTTGCATCATCTGAATGATCAAGTTAACTACTGCCAAAAAAGTCATTGCCCTGTAATGCACCTACACATGAGTATCACAACTCCTTAACAAGCTTTGTTGATTGATTGATGATGAACAATTTATGGGTGTCCATATGTGTATATATAATATTTGTTGGTGATGTGATGATAAATAAAAATTTACACAGACATTCATGCATGCACACATATGCATAATAAGCCAAGGGATATTCCAAGTACATCCTATGTTGTGCAACTAGTAATTCTTACAAATAAAGTGGTCCATCTTGTGCCTTTGGTATCGCTCTTACTGCTCTCTCTTTTAGTACTTTTATTTGAGAATCCTTGCATATTAACTTTCTACGAAATGGTTTGTGACAAAAGTAAATTCCATTCATATGGAAGGCATAATTATTTTCCATACCTCTTCTAGTTTCCTCTGTCTGATCTCATGCTTGCAAGAATATGCTGGTGGATACTAGTGTCTTCTCCATTTCAGTCATTGCTCAAATTTTACTGAAGTCTTTGTTTTATACCTCACCCCCTCAATTCCTTTTAAATAATGGTTGAACTTTCAAACTCCTCTTCTTGATTTCACAAGAAATATGCTTTCAAATTTTAAATGACAAGAGTAGTGATATTTTTCAACCTAGTTAGTTGAGGAATACCCTGTTGCTATTAACCGAGTTGCTGTTATGAAATGAATATAGGGAACAAGGTTGTCAAACTCGAATTTTAACATCAACTCGTTTTATCTATGTGAAATCGATCGAAAACTCGTAGGAGTTTACCACATATAAAATTAATATTAAAATTAGTATATACATGAATCATATACTTATATAAGAGGAAAGCTAGCAACACACATTCTAACACACAATTTTTCAACACATTCTCTTTGATTGGTTAAAATTCACATGGGTTCCACCATATCATGTTGATCCAATATATATTTGTTGGTTCACTTAGAAATTTCTTTTGTAGTAATTTACATGTATCATGAAAATGAATTCTACTTCTACATGCAAAATCTACAAAGAAATACTTATATTGCATGCATGTATATGGCAAAAAGTATTTATCTTTATGACCATGCTTCCCACCCTCTACCAAAAGGAAAAAGAATTTGATTTACTAGGAAAAAAGAAATCATGATGTAGACAAGTCCTTGGTTTTTTGAAAGGATTTGACAATAAAGTAAATAACAAGAACCTCTCACATTGGAATTGTGCTAGCATATGCTGCTGCATGCTACTCCTTTTAAGTGGCATATCCAAATTAGGTGCTCATAACT
>Ga0099826_10001379_pt1 | contig 14475 bp, 8 predicted proteins | sample Mtrugardesep15_FD_76830 | JGI IMG/M metagenome (GOLD analysis project Ga0099826, IMG submission 76830) | Root nodule microbial communities of legume samples collected from California, USA - M. trunc garden sep15 | ecosystem: Host-associated > Plants > Roots > Nodule | place: USA: California... | reverse complement strand
GGAGGGACGAAAATCAAAACGTTTGTAACTTACAGGGTTTGTTTTAGAACAAAAAAAGATACAGGGACGAAAAGCAAAAACACGCGAACTTACAGGGATGATTTACATATTTAAGCCTTAAATCTATAGTTTATCACTATAACAATATTTTGTCTATACTATATAAATGAAATATATGGTTTTAGGACGGCTTTTTCAATTATAATTATATCTTTAAACAAACTTATCTATAAAAGTGTTATACGTGTCATTAAGAAAAAATGAAAATTTATATTATATTTGTTATATTATTGGTGTCATAAAAATAGACAAATATAGTTTTTTTTAAAAGAAATATAAATATAGTTTGTTACAATATAAAAGTGAAAAATATATATACCTTAAATCAAAATCAAAATAAATTTAATCAAAATTTCATGAAAACTATTGTAAAAAAAAAGATCGAATAGGTAAAAAAAATGTTCAACCAACATACATCTTTTTATAATATTATTGAAATTATCAATTAAAAAACTAGTTACGTCTCATTAAAATAGAAACAATCCACAATAATAGACGAAACAATTCACAAGAGGAAAAACAATTCACAAGAACCGAACAATATTGGATATTATGATAAAGAAAAATTTATTTTAATCTTATTTCTCAAAAATATTTTATTCTTTTTCTATACAGCTAAATGCAATAACATGTCCATCTTTCTCAAAAAAAATATAATGATGAAGTGGTTTTCAATTGAAATTAAATTTGCAAACGAAAGTGAAAACAAACAAATCAAATGTTTTCACGTCTTTTCATTACTCTTGTGCGAAAATAAATTCACACCATATAGCATTTTTTATAGAGTTAGGTGAGATCCCTAATCAAAAGATGTTATTTGCAATTATAATTGAAATAACAAAAGAAAAATGTCTGCATAAAAGAAGCACAACAGGAAAATAACCACAGAAATCTACAATGATGTAAAAAAAGACACAAATAAAATCACAAGTTTTGTCCAACTTCACAACACAATAATATCAAAAATCCTCAAAGATTTGAGTCTATGATTCTTTCAAGATGGTTTGATAACCTTCAATTCCAGCTATTTCAAGGTGTACTCATTTGCTTGTTTTTCTTTCTTCCCAATTTGTCTACTACTCTCCTTCTCTTTGTCTTTGTAGCTGCATAAACTATCAATAAACTACATTAATCATAAACTATCGATAACTATAAATAAATTTTCATTAGTATATAAATTGGTCATATATTTACTTACTAGCTTGAGCTTTGCAATTAGGCGTTGCTATCGACCAATGCAACTTTGATCCGTTCGGCTGTGTTCTTAATTAATTTGACAGCAAATTCTATTGAGTTATTTTCTATTCTTTTTGTTGGACTTGGATCAACTAAAAATTGAAATGAAATTGTCAATAGACAACCTCCATGTTCAATAGTATTAAGCATAGGTCCTGTTGTTTTGTTCAACTGAGCCCTATTGGGGAGAATAACAAAACCAGAGGGAAGCAAAACAGCAGAATTTGGATCACCACCATTTAAGATTGCATTCATAGAACCAATATCAACCGGAGCATAAATAACATGTGAGCATGTATTATCAATGCTATTGTCTTGAAGTATCACCATATTATTTTGGCCGCTATTGGCACTCTGCAATTAATTGACATTTACCAAAAGGAACTTTAGGTTAAAAAAATTTGAGAGGAGAACATTAGGCTATTTGTTAACTAGAATATACAATCTTGGATTAGATAATTATGTGAAAAACCAATTATTACTTACGCTGATATGAAATAAAGAGACATAGTTTCCAAGATCACGACCATGTGTTATGTGTTCCATTTCTTTAATTATACCCCCAGCGGAAAAAACATCCCACTGTAAAATTCAACAAAATGTTCGTAAGTTTAAAGAAATAAAAAATAGCTACTAAGCTTCAATCATTAATATAAGCTTATAAAATGCAACTTTGAATACACCTGTGATTTTGTTGAGATTCATTTCATTTGCTATGACATGGTGTTAGCTTAATAATATGAGTTTGACATTATAACATTATAACATCAGGGGATGAAGTTCAAATCATATACTGAAACATTGTTATTAATAATATTTTTGCAGTAAAAAAACAAACCATTTGTTGATAATTAGTATGGAAAATCAATACTATGACATCTATAATTCTATTATCCAAATCAAATACCATTTCAGCTCTAAATAAATTAATGAATATGTCATGAGTATTTAAAAAATGTTATATCATACCTCACTTCTTGAATTTTGACTTCCTAGAAAATCAAAAAGCCTCCTCGGAAGAACTGGAAGCCAAATAGAAGTTCCAACACTAAGAACAATACCGGTAGGTGTTCCAGGTTCATCAATACTTGTTTTGGTCATGACCCTTACATCGTTACAATCATATGTTAACATCTCCCAACTTGCTACAGAAGAACCAACGGCAGCATAAAAACATATTTTCATTCTCTCTACCAACTGCAGCAAATTTCTCTTTCCTTGAAGACTATTTACCCCTGTATTGCATATATGTGTTACACTTGAGTCATATTAAGTAATTGAGTGTGAGATTAAAAAAAATTACCCACTTAAAAAATGAATAAGACAAAAGTGGAGGCAAAAAAGTGTACCCACTTAAAAAAAAATTAAATATGAATTAGTCTATGTAATTATAGTTTTTTCAAATTTTGATTTTTAAAAATCTGTGTTATTTTAAATTGCTAATAAGTAGATGAAAATGGTCAATAATTATAATGGAAAAATAAAGAAGGATAGCTAGAGAAATAATGCATTTTCAAAAACAATAAAAATAATATTTATTTTTCTTCTTCAAAGTATCTTAATGTTAAATTTGTTTTAAAAATTTGTGAGAAAATTATTAAATATTTCTCCTATATGTATATTAAAACTTTGGCTTGAGACATTATAATATGTTTATCTCATAGTCTCGTGTTTGATTCTCCTTAATGCTAATTTCGGTAGATTAATCCAACTTCTTAAAAAGGATGGATTGAAATTGAATAAAACACAAATGAAAAGTGAACTGAAATTAAGAGAATTAAAAATATATACCACAATGGTCTTCTACAGGTATGTTGTTGGTCATTGAACAAGCAAAACGTTCACATTGTCTATCTAATGAGGTCACCCATCTCTTAGCTCCAAAGGCAAGACCAGAAGTTATTAAAGATTTACAGAATGGATTTGATACTGTTGTGTTTTCATCCACTTCTACATGCTCCACCCATGTAACCTAAATAGATGTTACAATTCATTTTGGTAAAAAAAATAAAAATTGAAGAATAATAATTTTTAAATAACTAAAAAATGTAAATTGTTAAATATATGGTTTGCATGGTGGCTGAGGTGGGAGATTTAAGGATCATTCTCAACATCATGCAATAAATTATAATATTCATTGTTTCAAATAAAACAACGTGACATACCTTTGAACAACCATTTGGTAGTTCTTGAATTAAACAACCAGAGGGTCGTCTTCGTGCCATTGTACTGCTACTTGGTCGTAGGTGATCCAAGGAAACGTCAACCACTGCCCATATCCCTTCTTGGTGCTTCTTACAATATCTAACAAAATAGTTTTCACGAGCAGGAACAAGTGGTGAAGGAACCTGAAAATCAGCTGACATCTGAAATAGGAAATTTTTATTAGATAAAATCAAACAACATGATTTAGTGTTTAATAACATAAATGTTTGTCATCTAAGTATTCATGTATAAGTTATTTTTATATCAAAATGTTAGAAAGTCTAACATTGGTTGAGAGGTGGACTAAACAAGTGTTCAAAAGTGGGGGTCAATCGCTAAATTGTTTTTTAAAGTCGATTTTGGGGGTTGTTTTAGGTCAACCACAAATTCTTAGAGTGTTTAAGAGTCCTACATCTATTGAGAGATGGCATGAGCTAATGTTTATAAGTGGGGGCAATAGTTACACCACAAGTTCGTTTTGTGTGGTTGTGTTAGACCCAACCAATTAAGTTTAAAAACAAGAGATAAAAGGATAACTATATTTTCTGTCTCTAAATATTTCAGCTTTTTTATGTAGTCTCCCTAACAAAATTCTTGTACTTTTATTCCAAATTTTTTATCACCACTTTTGGTCCAGGTTTTTAAGTCATCTCAAGTGTATCAATCAAAATTTTGAATTTTTTTTCTCCAGTAATGTTTAGCAAAACCTGAATACAATATGAATTTTTATGTTTTTTTTCTTCTTAAAAGTTCATATTTAATTCATGTTTTACTAAAAAAAAATCTAATTTTTTTAGAAGAGATTTTTATAATATATATCTTAAACATCTATGCAAAATCTCATTCAAAAATATAAAGGGTACACATGTCCTGACTTAAAAACAAGGATCACAAATGTGGATGAAAAACTTTTTATGATCTAAACGTCAAAGAAATTTTTTAGAGGAACTAATACCAAAAGTTTGAATATTTATATCGACAAAAACGTTACATATAAATAAAATCCAATTATTTCCATAAAACTATGGCTGTTTTCATGTTATATATCTAGAGCTTTTGAAAATAAGTTGTAAAAAACTTATGAACATATATCATAACTTGTTTTTGTAAGTCATCTAAAATTGTTTCACAATTGATTATAAGCTTAAATAAGTCAGCATAAATATTTTTTAAAACTAAATAAAAAAGGATAACATTATTCACATACCACTTGTAGGGCTCCATTGTAGTTCCCCGACACTCCAGGTGATAGAACTTCAAGTGTCAATGCATTCGAAACAATCCCATGAAACATAGTTGACCATTGACTCTAAAATCATTGCCAATAGAAAATTACAATATTATTGATTCACATAAAAATTGCTCGATAAAATTAATTGATTAGTATGCCTATGAAAATTATTGATATCTTGTTACTCACCACATCCATAAGCATATCAATGAGATTAATATGATTCATGGTAACAATAACCGATTCTCTTGAAGATTCAGATTTTAACCCCGTGAGTTTAGGACTTTTGGGAAAAACCCTAAAGTATTCAACTTCATTTAGAATCTCAGTGTCATTGGTGGAAATCCATAAAGGGGATCCAGCAAGAGTTAACATTGTGAGTTCCTTCATAGAAACCACAGCAAGTTCTACAATCGTTGCTTTGTCAAAATCATTAGGAATTGAGAGGGACCCTAAGGGGTCATTACCATTATAATTCAACAATTCTTCTATCATGCTTGAAGAGATATCACTACCACTTCCCATTTCAAATGCAGGTGTAGACATTTGACCAATTTTAGAGGAGGAACCCACTAGATCTACATCGTTTATTAACTTTCCTGCGAACATTTCAATCTAAGACACAAAAGAATTAACAAAACATAACCATTAGTTCAACCAAGAATAAAATGAGAAATAAAAGTAATTTCATATACACGGTGCACTGGAGGTAAATTATATTAAAAAAATAAATTGTTTTATAGTAGCGACTATAAATTAGCAATTTTAAAGTATATATACCTCAACCTTTAACCTAGCATTCTCAGTTCTAAGTTGATTGTTGTTAAAGGACACTTCACCAATAGAAATTGGGCCAGCACAATTTGTACATAAAGTGTCTTTCAATGCCTCCTTATAGATATTATTTTCAGCACGAATCTTCTCATTCTCATCCCTCAAAAGATAATTTTGGTGAAGTTCCTGTTGTGTCTGCATGCATATATGTGCTCAAAGAATCATCAAATTATAATGATACAAGTTGTTTTTATTTACGTCAATCCAAAGTGTGTGTACTTCAATCTCTTTTCGTAACCAAAATGAAAATACATTAATGTTGTAACAATAAAATTTGAAGACGTACTCCATCGGTCTCTCAATTATAAGTAAAAGTTTACTTTTTAGATTTATTTAATAACTAATGTATTTAGTCTGTATTACAGATCAAATACATTAGTTATTAAATGAATTTAAAAAATAAACTTTTGTTTATAATTGAGACCGAAGGAAGTACAAATTTATTTTTATGGGTTCGCCGTGCATGTAAGATCTCACATTTCAACAGGGTTTTCATTATCCTTTACCTTATTTTGGTTGCGCTTGTTTTGAAACCAGAACTTGATTTGCGTAGGTGTAAGACCTAGCACACAACTCAATTGGTTCCTTTGCTTGCCATTAGGGCGAGGGCATTGCTGGAAGAACCTGAAAACATAACTGATGATGTTAAGTAAGAAAAATAACTAAATAACACAAGAAAATATGTTTAATTATCTAAAAAAGGAAAAGCATTGGGAACAATTGACCCTACGCTTCCATTTCTTGAATCTGTTCATGCGAGTGCCGAAAACTGCTTCTTCTTTGTTGATGATGATTGGGATCTTGGTCTCCAAGGGAAGAAAGAGCTTCATTTCTAGAATTTTGGTTTTGATTACATCTTTCCAAATCACCTATTGAAGAAGTGATGTTGATTGGCATGTTTGGAAATTGTTGTTGTTGTTGTTGTTGTGCTGGTTGAGGATGATCAACCACATTTTGGTGTGACACATTTTGTTGTTGTGCTTGAAGTTGCATGACATGAAGATCAAAATTGTATGGGGTTTTCTCTTTTTCAGGTCCAGACATGTTTGGGTGATATATTATTTTACGTCACTATGTTTCTTCAAACCTCGCGGTGTATTCTACGATATGTCAATACTGAAGTTAAAAACAGTCGTTATGGATAAAAAAAACTCAAACATTAGAAGGGTAGCAAGAATTTAAATAATTACAAAAAAAAAATTGATACATTAATTTTATACCAATGTATTTCACTATGTTTCTCAATTTCTTTTGAAAATAGATAGGATCTCAATTAATTTGCACGATTGGTTTGCAAAGAGCCTATATTTTACACACCAATGTATTTCATCAATTGTATTAAGAAAAAAAAAGCAAGAAGTTAAAGAAATGGAAAAATGATTTACCTAATTTTGGTTGAACTTAAGCCAGATCTCAATGCAATGAACTCAAACAATATCTTACAAACTCTCTTATTAAACAAATCATAGAGACTTCTTCTTCTTGCAGCGTTGTTTCACACCATTTTCCTCTCAATTCAAGTCTCTCGAGTTTCGGGCATTACTTCAAATTGGCCTAAAATTATGCATATGATTCTTAGTCGTTAAGATATTTGAGGGTACAATTAACTTTTAAAGGATGGGTTCAACCTTAATGTTGATCTCACGCTTTATTTGACAAAAGGAAGAGGAGAATTCATAAAAGATAAAATAGAAAAAGGGTTTACAATTGGATAAAGATTGAGAATATGAACTAAACTAAGAGTATGTTTAATTGAAGGGACTTGACTCGCATGATATGATGAACTAAGGTTTGAATTTTGATTGACTAAGACCACTTTTAGTCTTTGACGTATATGGAATAGAGTTACCTCATAGTCAACATTTTCTAGTGGGTTACTGACAAAGTTAATATTAGTCAAAGAAAAACATGGATTAAAAAAATAAAATTTAATATTATGACTGCATTAAATGTAATTAGAAGAAAATTTATTTTAGCTTAAACTTTAAAGTATATATATTATGACTTTAATTGATGAAATTTATAATAAAATATTTTTACCAATATACTTTACAAACAATTTGACCATTAAAGTGGATTTGGATCCTCTCCTTCTTTCTCCTTCAACATGTTGTGTCTATCTCTCTTTATATTTAAGAGAGAAGATCATGGGAGAGAGAAAAAAATAAGATCAATTAAAAGTTAGTCTATTTACGATGAGGGTAATTTCGTGTCATTTACAATGAATTAAATGTTAGTCTATTTTCAATGCCTATCAATAAATGTTATTAGAGTATTTTGTCAAAAAAATAAAATAAATGTTATTAGAGTCACAATGCATTGTGTCATTTACAATGCATCAAATGAGATGTATTACATAAATAAATTTTCATTTTCAATGTGTGGTAATTATAATTTAACTGTCATTTCGTCACAATGTAATTTTTTCCATTTATGATGATGTACGTTCATTTATTATGTGAATGAAGAAAGGGGTTTTGGTGGGTTAGGGTTAAGATTGGGGTGGGTCCAGACATTTACAAGGGAATGGATTAAGATTTGAGCAGGATATGAGTTTTGATGGTTTTCTTCGAAAGAAATAAAAAAGAGTTTTGATGGAGCCTCGAAGATTATCCAACCTTGTGAAATAAAGGATGCGGTACGAAACTCACAAATGAACCGTTAGATAGAAATTATTAATGATGTGTTTGCTTGAGTGGTGAAAATGAAGAAGAAGAAAGAAAGAAAAAAAACGCACGTCTATCAAAAACTCTAAATAACAGTTTTAGAATTTTCACATTTTTGCTACCTTTTGGGACGCGATATTACGTGATTTCTAACTCAAATCCAAACAAGCGATAAATTGTTTTTGACAAATGTCAGTTTGAAACTGAATAGATCAGGTTTTTTGGATCATGAATCCCAAACTTCGACCACTAAAGCTTAAAGTGCAAAAACATTCTTCCATTTAGACCTATGCTAAAAAATCCAACATTCCTCCACTGATCTTTTTCATTTTTCAAAACCTATGAGAGTATCTTTAATGTGAATTGCATACGGTTTTTTAACAATAAAATATTTGATTTTGGTTCCATAAATCTATTAAAGGTTTCGTATTCACGTAAAAGTGTGAGGGAAGTGATATCTGTAAGTTAAGAAATTTTGCAGATATTTATTTTCTTGGTGGTAGTAGACGTGTGATTGAAGCTACAATTCTCAACTTCTTTAAAATCACGACAATATATACATTGACACAATAGTTCTCCTCCCACCTTCAAACCAAACAGGCCTATTACTGAATAAATCTCTTGCTGAAGTACAAATTGAAGTCTATCATACATTTGAGTTGACATTTACTGACCCACTAAAAAAATATAAAGTGGGTTCCTTAAGAATGTTCTTATACAATCATCAAAAAAGACATTCTGCACACAATCACATATGGTTGGATCTTAATAATCAGTCATATATCAGTAGTCCATTACAACGACTTGATTAATTTATCCATAGACCATGATTTGCTAATCTTCAAAGTTTAGTAGTTTGCTTTTATTTTTTATAATATTTTCAGTTTTCTTTTTTAAATTATGTTCATTTAAAATTGCTAACAAGAAGATGGAAAACTCATGTAATAAGCAATTGTAACAGAGAGAGAACAGCTGAACATGTAAAAAAAAACGCTAAAAATAATATTGAATGTGTAGCTATGAAGCACGGATACGAACACGGACACGAAACGAACAATGACACGTCGATACAACTAATAATTTGAAAAAGTCACATAATTCAGTGTAATTATAAGTGTCGATGTTGTGTCGGTGTCAGACACGTGTCATGTCCGATACTGGAGACACGCTTAATCTGAAGAGTGTCTGTCCTTCATAGATGTGTAGTATGAATGCTAGAGGCACTTCCGTTTTTAAGATGTTCAAAATACACTTGCAATCAAAATAAATGTGTAGTATTATTCAACCTTAATCACTCATAGACCAATACAATATTTTACTTATATAGGTAACAAATAATGACTGCAAATTAGAATTGCCCATAAATCTGCCACAGTAAGAGCTGATTATGTGACTGTGAGGACTTGATCTTACCCTACTCGGAAAAATAGTGTTTATGAACAGATGAGAAAATCTTCTGGATATCTTTCAAAGACTCGAGTGGGAAAAATAGCAATACTTATCATTTAGTGTCACAACATATTAATGCACAAACAAAATCTACAAGGTCCATCTGAACGCTGCAAATACCATTTCCATATTTTGAGCACCTCAGTGCATGCTCAAAGATTCATAGGATTTCTATGAATGGACTGGACTATTCTAATTTATAAACAAGAAAGAACACGTCACAGAACGGATATTCAACTACTAAACACCACCATGCCATTCCTTCAAATCTTCAAAATTGACAACACAGCTTATAAGTTCAAGGTCAGCATATGATTTGGAGAAAACCAAAACTCGTTACAAATTTCCTTCCCAGAATAAGTGAGTAACCACATTAGTTTTTTTTTTCCATCGATTTATTCTGTCTGCAAACGAAAAATTTGGTTTTGATCCACTGGACTAGATTATAATTTACTAACTAGAAGCCAGGAAAACTTTCACTGCCATATTTATTATCATTCTTTCCCTGGTTACTGGAAAGGAATACTTTGTTTCATATGGTGATGCCAAATATCACTAATTTCCTAGTCTTGAATCTGCTACATCAGAGCAATTGGTATTGCTTCTCTCTCATTGAAGGTAGCCTTTGATTTTGATGCTCTTGATCGTCTTGATGAAGATGATGGTGACCGGGAAGAGGAAGCTGACTTAACCTTTTTCTGCTTGGGCTTCTCTGCAATATGAGGATCCCCTGCAGCAGATGAGATGCCTTTGTAAATGTTTGATGACTGTCGATTTTCTGTGCACAAGAATAGGTATCATTAAGAATAGGAACTGGCATGGATCCAAATAACAAATAAGATCTGATTTTCATTCAAACAATTCTACATGTAAAAATATATATGGCGTGTCTATTGCTCATGATTCTCACCCTAGAAATGGAAGGAAATATAATCACAATGCAATTGTTGGAAATAAATTAAATTTGTCCATAGTACGGCGCAATGCATTTATGATATAATGAGAATTTAATCAGTATTGTATGGTGACCACAGTCGAAGGTAACATGCGGAAAATGCGTAGAGCCTTCAGAAAAGGATAATCATCATGAAGCTAAACAGTATATTTTGAAACCTAAATTTTGTAGTTATTAAACACATATTTTAGCATATGGAACTGCTGCATCCATGCACAGTGTCACCAGGGCCAACCCAATAATTTTCAATAGTCGATGTGGCCTGAAGTAAATTTTCTAAATACAGATAAATTTTTGTTGGTGGGCCTAAAGCTAGGGCTTTAGTGGCCTTACCCTTAGGCCGGCCCTGAGTGCAACTGTTATCTTTCAGACAGAATATCACAACCTTGTTCATGTTAACTTCTTAACTGTTATTTAGTCAGATACTCCAAATTTGGCACTAGACCCACCTTGGAATATATAGATTGTTTTTTTATAATAACACAGTACATCATATACTTTCCCCTTAGAGAAAGACAAAGTATCTCAGTCACAGTCATGACTAATTCTTAAGGTGCAAAGCTGATTGTTTTTCTTGGCTAGACTATCAATCACCTTTAAACATCTATCCAATCATGACTACATAAATACAAGGCTAGTTGGAAGGTGGGGATTGCATTATTCACCAATTCATACTAGAACGTGACGGCAATGTCTACTAGTGATGGTTCCATCTCTATCAAATTTTTAATAGAACTTTTTTAGATAAATAGTTGCAATTGCAATTTCTCTTCTTTTTTTAAGGTTTAACTTATCATATTGATAAAGCTTATCACATGGAAAACCAAAGTACCAACAAAACATGTACTTAACAAGCATATTGGTGCCCAAAATTTAATTCAACAAAACAACTCTATTTATAAATTCTGGTGTGGACCACACTTAAAAAAACAGTGTTAATTGTAAAGCAAAGAACCATAAGATTCTCTTTGTTGGAGATAAGTTTGCTCGTGACAGAACAGCCAAACTCTTTCTAAGGGAGCAAAGAACCTATATAGCTTTTAGAAAGCCTCACACTTTTACCAAGAACATATCCAAAACACACAACAATAATCAAACACAATCATTTTTCGACTAATTGACCTGTAAAAGACAATACATTTGTACAAGAAGCAAAGCATACCTATGGAGGACCATAACGAAGTGACAGCCATAGGATCAGAGTCCCTAATTTCATCCAAGTTACCAATTGATGTCGAAAATTCAGGAACTTTTTTAAAATCATCCATCTGGATAGACAAAACGGCAAAAAAGAGTTAACAAAATGATATACAAAATGTCTTGAATCATTACTAGTTCAACAAAATCACGATGACACTGTGGTTCGGCCAAACTCACCGTGAATCCAAACATGCACGCAACATAAAAAACAAAAAAGAGATAAAATGCTTAATGTTATGAACCAATCTATATAAACACCATACCCAACTGGGTCCATTCCCTGAGGGACCATCCCATCCAACATGAGCCACATGCTTAACATCCGTAGGGTATCCAATTTCCATCTCTCTTTCCTTCACAACTGGAAAAAGACCCATTTCATATTTTAGCCCAAACAATAACAAAAAACAGAAATATTAATTGGTACAAAAGGTACAAAAGGTTATTACCAAACATCTGAGTAATGTATTTCAAACTCTTGCAAATTCCTTTAAACGTGGTTGCCATGGTGAAGATCACAATCCCAATAATAATGCCTTAAAGTATAAAGACACACACAAAATGAACTAAGCTTTGTTGTTATATATATATATATATATAATACTCAATTCCAATAACGTTGTAGAGTATCAACTAAGGTTTCATTGCATGTGATGTGATTCAGCAACCTCTTTTTGTTTTCCTGTGAGTAAAGATAAGCATCTGAATATACATTGAATACAAAGGATATGCTCAAAGTGCAAAATGCTAATTTCTACGAAAAAGAAAAAAAGAAGCAAATGATATAGAATAAAGTAAAATACATTAGAGTAGAGTAGAGTATAGTATAGTACCTGCAGGTTTTGAAATTCATGTTGAAACATGTAAAGGTAAGGAAAATCTATGGATATGAAATGGAATGGAAGAAAATATGAAATGGGTGTGTGAAAGTTGAGATTTTGATTAGTGGGGGGTATGAAAGTGAAAGTAGAAGGTGGAAGGAAGAAGGATGAGGAAGGGTTTGACTCTAGAAGAGAAGGTGGGTATCCATGAATGAGAGTTTGCAATCTTGTGAATAAATAGTAAGAGAGAGAGAGAAGAAAAGGACAGGTAAAAAATGGACGAATATTTAAGAAAGAGGGTAAGAGATTTTTGTCACCTTAATTAAAGGGAATAGGTTCTCACTTTGAATCTAGATAAAAAAAATGCAGCCGTGTTAAATTTATTTTTTGTGAGGTGATGTGATAATTTTTTTTACCATATATGGTAAAAAAATCTAAAATAAAATAGGACAATGATTCGATAATGGAAGGCAGTTTAATAATTCCATATAAGAAAAAAAAATTGTTTTTTAATATATGCTAAAAAAGGTAAGTTAATAATGGTTTTAATGGGTATGTTTGTTTAGTGCATATTATGTAATTGGTGTACTAACCTCGTGCAATGTATGAAAAATATATTATGCTAAGATTAAATAATAAACGGGATGAATTTAAATTCTAATTTAGATAAAAATTTACCCATTAGACGCATAGGATATCCGAATTAAAAAAAATATTGCTAATTTATGTCCTTAGCATACAAGATAAAAAAACTAAATGTAAAAATTTAATTTTAAAAATTGTGCATTTATGATCTTAAAAGTTTAAAAACTTATCTTTTCAATACAATATTTATTTTTTAATTATATTATTATATCCTTATCTTTTGCCCTTAGAACACAAGTTAGTATTTTTTTTAAAAAATAACGATGCATGGTGCAAACCAAAGAGGGTGCAAAAATCGACGAAGGTATGTTCGCCATTACTTTGACCAAAATTCATACTCCACCATGGGTTTATTCCACAAAAGCCGGAAGTTATAGTCATTAAACTTCAAAAACCTCACCGTTGGTTGGATTGACAAACATATAGCCTCATACCACATATTAGTACTCTATAAATAATGCACATAATCAAATAAAGTCAGTAATGTTGTGATGGGGGAAGCAAGAAGTAAAAGGATATCTTTTTGAGGATGGAGAGAGCAAGAAGTAAAAAGATTTTTTTTTAGGTGAAAGTAAATTGATTAAAATAGAGTTTGCTAACCACCAATAACATAACGCTTAACAGTGTGCATATAGTGTCTAACATGTTGGCTGAGTCGTTTAACAAAATGATCCGTATGATATGAGTAAAAAATAACAAGAGTTAGCAACATTTTATTTTCAACTTTTACCCTTTTTTGTTGTTGAAAGTGTGAGACTTGTTATTTTCTATTAAAAATAAAATATTCTTAACACTCATACAAAATAATTATACAACTTTTTTTTTTATATATATTTTGGTTTACACAAATTGACCTATTTAACTCGTAATTTATACGAGTTTCATCTCCCAATAAGTTGACCCATCTATTAATGAACGCATATTAAAAATTAACAAATTTAAATCATGTACTATTATATTTTATCTTTTGTGTTTGTTTTTTTCGTGCGTTAATTCTTCAGTTCTCGATGAAAAGGAGCTCTTTATCAAAATAAATGAAAATGAACTCTGTTAAATCAACGACTCTAATTTAAGGATTTTGGTATCTCGTGTAAATGGAGACTCCGCCCTTCGTCATTTTCTTGCTCCCAAATATTCTCCATTGTTCTCTTTAAAATGTCATTCAAATTTTTC
>Ga0099826_10001377_pt1 | contig 14478 bp, 13 predicted proteins | sample Mtrugardesep15_FD_76830 | JGI IMG/M metagenome (GOLD analysis project Ga0099826, IMG submission 76830) | Root nodule microbial communities of legume samples collected from California, USA - M. trunc garden sep15 | ecosystem: Host-associated > Plants > Roots > Nodule | place: USA: California... | reverse complement strand
CATCATCAAAATCCAAACTTTTTTCATTGTAGCTTGATTTCAAGGTTAGATATGAAATGGGTTGGATTCAAATGTGAGAATTTTGGTTCTTGTGTGTTTGATCTACATCGACATGCATATGAAGTTTTTGTATGTTAAGTCAAAATTTGGGGCTTTTGTGAAATTAATATTTAATGATATATAGTTATATTAAATGAAATAATAATGATGATTATGAAGTTTAATAATTTAATGATTTAAATTACTATGATCTGAATCTGGATAATGGAAGTGTAGTTGGTAATGGTAGTGTCGTCGTGTTTAATCTTCAACGCTTTGAAATATTTTACTTTTTCTTTTTGTCTTAATCCACAATTTCTTACATAAAAAATTAATAATTTAAAGTTCGGTTGAGAAATAAATCAAATTCAGTTGAGACTGAACATTAAAAAATATATATATATTGAACACTAATTAAACAAGGTTAATATCTCGTAAGAATAGTTCAGTTGGTAGCTATCAGGGATAATATTTGCAGAGGCTGGGTTCGAACTCCGGATTTTCCATTTCTCCACACTTTAAAAAGTGTCTGATCTAGCCACTAGGCTATTGAACAAAAAAAACAAGGCTAATTAATTTTATCTAATTGGTATTTTACATTGTGATAAGTATTAATGTAATAAACATTATTGTTTGTCAAAAAAAATGTAATAAACATTATTGTTGTATCGACCACCCTCTCCCTAAAATTGTAACCTCGTGTAAAAAATTCTTCTTAATTTTGTATACCATTTGACAAAAAGACCGACGTCTGTCACATTAATCTTTTTATTAAGTAGTTATGTTCGAACTGATGACATGTTTGTTTAACGCTAAATGAATATTCACCAAAAAAAAAAACATGAGAGTGAGCGATAGACTAGGAGAGAGAGGTGTGCCACCACACCGGTGGCCCTATTCGCCGGAGGGGAGGTTCACTAGGGGGAAGGGATCTAAGCAGGGTGCCACATAGGGGGAAGGATGGGGATGATTGGCATGTCGTGAGTCGGCGATGAGGGAAAGCACAGGGACAGGCTAGCAGCGGTCGGGACAGAATGAAAGGGAACTGGCAGCAGGGAGATTGGAATGATTATGGGAACAGACAATCTAGGGTTAGGGTTACAGCAGACTTACGGAACGGTGACCGGTACAGAACGAATAGGGGATCGGTGCAACCTGGTATGCGACCTCCACATGTTTTGCAGGTTCGGCGGCGAGATGCTTTTGATGGAAACCTGAAGAGGCCGAGCGAAGATAGTGATGTCGTGAATGGGTTACAAGTGCGAGATACTCTTGTTGGTGGTACAGACCATCACGATGTCTCCCCGTACAAACGGTTCGTAACCTTCTATTTTATTAATTTTCCACCGCAATTGTCCAATTTTTATTTGCGAAAGGGTTTCGAGGTTTGTGGGTTATTGGAGGAGGTGGTGGTTCCGAGTAGAAGGAATGTTTACGAGGAAAATTATGGGTTTGTTCGTTATTCTAAGGTAAGGGACGTTGGTAAATTATTAAAGGCGGTTAATGTTGTTTGCTTTGGTAACTTCTGAGTTAGGGCAAGGGTTGCTCGTTTCGATCGTAATGTTGTTGATGAGGGGAAGGATGAAAGGGTAGACGTTGGTAAGAGCAAGGACGAAATGTTGGGAGATGTCGTGGTTATGAAGCAAGCTGGTGTTGGAAGTAACATTGTGTCGGTGGGGCAGGTCGATATTTCGGTGTTGAATCGTTATGCTAAGGGCGGGCAAGGGAAGGAATGCCAGGCTCCTAATGGTGTTCGTAATATGGTGGAAGACGCAAGATTGTCGAGGGAGGTCGAGGTGCACGTGGATGATAGACAACAATCGACCGTTAGGAATTTGGTGCGGATATATCGCCCTAATGAGAATGACGTTCAATGGGCACGCTCCGGAGTGTTTGTAAATGTGGTGAACGGGGAGGCGATAACGGTTGTTCAGAATCAAGTCGTGGATGCTGGGTTTGCGGACTTAGACGTTATTCCGATGGAAGCGGATAGAGTTTTCTTACGAAGTAATTCAGAAAGGGAAACTGCTGCCATGATAGAAGGTGCTAAATATTTTTTTGACTTATTATTTTCGAATATAGTACGGTGGGATAAAGAAGTGCTTCCTTTTCAAAGGGGAGCATGGATGAGACTATATGGCATTCTGATTCATGCATGGAATGAGAATTTTTTTCAAATTATGTGTGATGGACAGTGGGTCTTATCTACGATCGGATGAGATGACTCTGGACAGAGGAAGACTTGACTATGCTTGCGTTCTGATTGCGACACCATTGTTGGAGGTCGCTTCTTGTGTTGATAAATTTCTGATCGACGGACAGTTAGTTGAAGTCAAGATTGTTGAGGAATGGGATTTTAACCTTGGTGAAGACGCGTGCCTTTTTGAAGAAGAGGAGGACCAGCAGTCACAGTCTGAAAGGGTGGAGGTGCATGGTGATCCAGAAGCGGGCGAAAACGTGGACGCTTTTGTTGAACATTTTGTGAAGGAAATAGCGGAGGAGGATGTGTTTTCTGAGAATGTGGCAAAGGAAGTTGATAGAACAGATGATAACAGTCAGACAGTTACTCATGCAGCTGAGTCAGAGTTAGGGTCGCAAGCTCAATCGGATAATGTTCTTGATGGGGTGCTAATGCAGAGTTCACCATCGGGTCCGGTGTTGACTCCAGTGGTTAAGGGTGCCAAGGTTATCGCGACTGATGTGAATGAGCTTCTTGATGGTGATATGCCTAAGGGGGTGGATGGGAGTGTTCTAGTTAGTAACGTAATTGATGCAAAAAGTAAGCAAGCTGTGGCTCAGGAAGAAGGTATAGGGCGCGCTTCGGCTGTGTCAGAGCCACTTGTGGCCGGAAAGTCGGTGTTGTCGGGACCATGGAGTACAAAATGGTTGAAGGATCATCATGGGGGCGCCGGTGTAATTTTTGCGACTAAAAGGAAAATTTTTAAGGCATGTAAGAGAAAAGTTAAGAATAGACTGGAAGAAGGAGTTGACACTAAACGTAGGAAAATTGGTGGTGAACTTCGTCACACAGTCCTTACTCTGAAAAAGATGGCTCGTTTATCGAGCAAAGATAGAAGTGCAGTGTTAAAAACTCTAGAAAAAAAAGAGCTAGTTAGAGGAAGATGTCGGTTGTGTCTACATCCGTTGGTGAAGAAATGTCCCGGGGTACTTCTGACAAAGCTTTATCTTCGGAGTCTGTTAATAAAGATTGGAATAATTGGGTGGTTTTACATGGGAAAGAGAAGGAGGCTGCTGAGGATGTGTGGGGTATTGGGAAGGCTATAGGGTTACATTTTGAAGGGGACACTCATAATATGTTTGATGTTCTTTCTAGAGAGAGGGATCGGCTGGAGGAGGGTGTTAGGTGGTGGGGGTGTGGTCGTCGGGGTGAGGGTGTGTGTGATGAGTTTGGTGTCATGGAATGTGTGGGGGTTGGGTGGGTGGGAGAAGCGTAAGGAAGTCAAGGATTTGGTGAAGGAGAAGTTGCCTTTCGTGTTATGTCTCCAAGAAACTAAACTGCAGTTGATAGATGGGTTTTTATGTACGTCGTTGTGGGGGAACTCGAAGCATGATTATTCCTATAGTTCTTCGGTGGGGGCGTCAGGTGGTTTACTTACTGTTTGGGACACGTCAGAGGTGGAGGTTTGGGCTTCGGTGCGAGGGGACCGCTTTTTGATGATCCATGGTAGGTTTATTAAATCGAATGACGAGTTTTATCTTTTCAACTTGTATGCGCCTTGTGATCAGAGAGCTAAACAGGCTTTGTGGGATTCGTTAGCAGCGTGTTTGCATTCTTTGGGTAGTCGAAATGTGTGTTTGTGTGGGGACTTTAATTCTGTTTGGTCTTTGGAAGAAAGGTGGTCCGTGCGGGATGTTCATCCTACTCAAGAGTTTACCTCTTTTAATGAGTTTATTGAAGCTTGTGTTTTAATTGATTTACCTTTAAACAACCGAAAGTTCACGTGGTTTAAGGGAGACAGGCGTTCGATGAGTAGGCTGGACAGGTTCTTCTTATTTGAATAGTGGTGTCTGCTTTGGCCTAATTGTTTACAAGTGGTTCATTTGAGAGGTCTTTCTGATCACTGTCCAATTCTTTTGTCGGTTGATGACCAAAATTGGGGACCGAGACCTCTGCGGCTGTTGAAGTGTTGGCAGGATATGCCGGGTTACAATACTTTTGTTCAGGAAAAATGGAGTTCCTTCGAAGTCCATGGGTGGGGCGGGTATGTCCTAAAAGAAAAATTGAAAATGATCAAAGTGGCGCTGAAAGATTGGCATGCGTCCCACACTCATAACTTAACGACAAAGATCGATGGTTTGAAGAATAGGCAGGCGGTCCTTGATGGCAAAGGGGAGGAGACGGCTCTGTCGGAGGAAGAGTTGGAAGAATTACATGGTATTTCCACGGATATTCATTCTCTGTCTCGTCTTAATACTAGCATCTGTTGGCATCAGTCGCGATTAAGTTGGCTTCGTGATGGTGATGCTAATTCCAAATTTTTCTAGCTGGTAGACGGCGGCACAATTCTCTTTCTTCGATCATGGTGAATGGGACGATTGTGGAGGGTGTGAACCCTGTCCGTCAAGTTGTTTTCATGCATTTTCAGAATCATTTCTTATCTAGTCCTGGGCCGCAACCTTCCGTGGGAAACTTGCAGTTTCGAAGGCTCTCTTTCATGGAAATGGGTACCTTGACGAAACCGTTTTCAGTGGATGAAGTTAAGACGACAGTGTGGGATTGTGACAGTTTCAAGAGTCCGGGTCCTGATGGCATCAATTTTGGGTTTATTAAGAACTTCTGGAATGAGATGAAAGAAGATATAGTGCGGTTTACTTCAGAATTTCATAGGAACGGGAAACTCTCGAAAGGGATAAATTCTACGGTCATTTCTCTTATTCCTAAGGTTGCGAGCCCTCAGTCTTTGCATGATTTTCGGCCTATCTCGTTGGTGAGTAATCTTTATAAAATTCTGGCAAAAATTTTAGCAAATAGGTTGAGACAGGTAATTGGCAGTGTTGTGTCAGAGGTTCAATCTGCTTTTGTAAAAAACAGACAAATCCTTGATGGATATTTGATAGCCAACGAGGTGGTTGATGAGGCCCGGAAACTAAGTAAATATCTCTTGATGTTCAAAGTGGACTTCGAAAAGGCGTATGACTCTGTTGAGTGAGGGTATCTTGATGAGGTTATGGGTAGTATGTTTTTTCCGACTTTGTGTAGGAAATGGATCAAAGAGTGTGTCACTACTGCTAAGGCTTCAGTTCTTGTGAATGGCAGTCCTACGGATGAGTTTCAAATGGAAAGGGGTCTTAGACAGGGTGACCCTCTTTCTCCTTTTCTGTTCCTTTTGGTAGCGGAAGGGTTGAATGTTTTGATGAAAGCCTTGGTCGAAAATGGTACCTTTACGGGCTATAAGGTGGGAGGCGCAAATTAGGTAGTGGTATCCCATTTATAGTTTGCTGATGACACTCTCTTAATTGGTAATAAAAGTTGGGGTAATGTACGTGTGATGCGAGCTGGTTTGGTTTTGTTTGAGGCTATGTCTGGTCTAAAAGTTAACTTCCATAAAAGCTCTCTTGTTGGGGTCAACATTAATGCTTCTTGGTTGTCTAAGCGGCTTTAGTGTTGGGTTGCAAAGGGGGTAAAGTGACGTTTCTCTATTTGGGTCTTCCGATCGGTGGCGATCCGCGCCGGTTATTATTTTGGGAGCCTGTTGTTAATCGAATTAAAACTAGATTGTCTGGTTGGCATAGTCGGTTCCTCTCTTTCGGTGGTCGCCTGTTTCTCCTCAAATCTGTCCAGACTGCACTTCATGTGTATGCACTTTCCTTTTTCAAAGCTCCGGCAGGTATAATCTCTTCCATTGAATCTTTGTTAAATAAAAATTTTTGGGGAGGGAGTGAGGGTAAAAAAAACAGTTACTTGGGTTGGTTGGAATTCTTTATGTATGAGGAGGGAGTACGGAGGGTTGGGTGTTAGGAGGTTGAGGGAGTTCAATGTTGGTGGGAAAATGGTGTTGGAGGTTGTTAGTAGAGAGAGATGGGTTGTGGCGTAAGGTGTTGGTGGCTAGGTATGGTGTGGTGGGAGGAGGTTTGGAGGTTTGGAGGATGGGGGCCGAAGTTGTTCTTCTTGGTGGCGGGAGATAGTGACGATTAGAGATGGGATACGTGAGGGTGCTGAGGGATGGTTTTCGTCGTGTGTTAGGAGAAGGGTGGGGGATGGAGCCGATATTGATTTTTGGCATGATAGGTGGTATGGTGATGTCCCGTTGTGTGAGCAGTTTAGCCGGCTTTATGACTTGTCTGTCAATAAAGCGGTCACGGTTAGGAACATGTTTTTGTTGGGTGTAGAGGTGGGAGGGGAGGCGTGGCAGTGGCGCAGTCGTTTGTGGGCTTGGGAGGAAGAATTGGTAGAGGAGTGTAGGGATCTTTTACTCACAGTTACTTTGCAGGTTTCTTCTTCTGATAGGTGGCTTTGGTTACCGGATCATATTGGTGGGTATTCCGTCCGAGGTGTGTATGACTTACTGACATCGCATGAACAACCCCCTATACATCAAAATTTGGAGTTAATTTGGCATAAACAGGTACCTCTAAAAGTCTCTATATTTGCTTGGCGGTTGCTGAGGGATCAGTTACCTACTAAAGAGAATTTGGCCAATCGTGGAATCATATCTTTGGAGGCGCGGATGTGTATTGGCGGATGTGGGCATGTCGAGGACCTGAATCATTTGTTTCTGATTTGTCCATCGAGTGGAGCTTTGTGGTCGTTGGTTCAGGCTAGGCTATGCGTTCAAGGGGTCGAAGCTCAGGTTATTTCAGACCATCTTTTCCAATTTATTCATTATGCTGGTGGTTTGAAAGCTCGAAGGTCTTTTTTTCACCTTATTTGGCTCTTATGCGTTTGGATTTTGTGGAATGATCGTAATGACAGGTTATTTAGGAACAAACAGAGCTCTCTACTACAAATGTTAGATAAAGTAAAATCATATTCCTTGTGGTGGTTGAAAGCTAGTAATGATATACTTAGTTTTGGAACTCATTTTTGGTGGTCGAACCCGCTCTTATGTATGGGCATCGACTCACTGCTTTGTATTCTTGACTTGACTGTTTGTATTTTCGTGATTGTTCTGACACACTTTGTGCTGTAACAATTGCGCGTCAAAGTTAATATATTTCTATTTTGCTTGTTCAAAAAAAAAACATTATTGTTGTAATATTTTATTATTAAATTTATTAGTCTAATTTTAAAATATTTCTAATTAATGTTTTAATAATTAAAATTTGAAAAAACAATAATATAAAACAACAACAAAAAAGGAAAAAAAAAAGTGTCACGAGTCCGTCATTTCAATTGGTATACTCGCAGCCACGTCACCAGCAAGTGCGCCATTTTATATGGCATTCTCATGCTTCAAAATTTCAACTAGAGCAATTTGGTATTTAAATTTTCAAGTGGGGCAGATTTGTAATAAAATTTTATATCTGAGGTAAACATGAAAAAAATCAAAGTAGGACGATGCCGGTTTCTGAAGGTGACAAAAATACAAAAATGAAGAGTTTGAATTGTGTTGGCTTTTTCGAATTCTTTTTCTAAGTGTTCGGTACTGGTCATAGTATATTGATTCCTCCCACTAAACATGAGTAGTCCAGTCCCCTTGCTTTTCCAGGATTTCACTATAATCTCACTAGATTACAATCGTTCAATGACTCTTCCAAGAGACTTCTAAATGCTCAAGCACATTTGCAAAAGACTTCTAATGCTAAAGCACACAGGCAAGAGACTTCTATTGCTCAATCATTACTAAAAGAGACTTCCGCTATTCAAGCACGTGCAAGAGACTTTTATTGCTCAACCACTACTGAAGAGACTTTTAGTGCTCAAACACACATGCAAGAGACTTCAAATGTTCAATCACAACTGAAAGAGACTTCTAATGCTCAAGCGCGTAGACAAGACACATCTTTTGTTTACAAATAAACAAATGTGATCTTACAATCCAAAACAAACTCTTTACAACTTAGAATTTCTAAGATACAAACTTTGATAAGAAATTTCAAAGTAATAGAACAGTAAAAATAGTAAAGTCTTATTATTCTTCTTCAGGTCTTCAGCTCCTTATATAAGCAAAGATTTGAGAGACGTTAGAGAAGAGTGTCAACGCATTTAGATTCATTGAGAAGCTTCAAATCAAGGATGTTAGACCATTGCCTGATATGGATAATTTCGTTAAATAATCATTTGAAATTCCTTTGTTGAAACTAAAATTATCCGTTCATTCTCTTTATCCTTGAAGTTCTTTGTATGTTTCTACACGTGGTTAGAAGAAGACAAAATTGTACTATCAGATCCTTGATAGAGACAGTTATAGATCACGACAAATCTGACGTGGAGTTTGTGTGCCTCAAGATCTTCTGAGTCTGGAGGTCTTTCAAGTATGACAAAGCCTTCTGAGTATGATGAGATTCTTCAGCTTCTGAGTAGCATCCTTTATTCTGATACAAGATATTGACATATGGTTGACCTTTCTTCATATTTTCTACCATAGTCTTTTAAGTTTCTTTAGTGCTTTTGTTGCTCTTATACATGTTCAATTCATCAATATATTTTATTCTATAGTCCTGCATACTTGAACAAATATTAGCATATCTCATTGTTCTTTAATATTTTGTTATCATCAAAACCTTTGAGGAATTGTACAACCCAATTGTGTTCCAACCGTTTCAACTTGTTATAATTAAAAAAAGAAAATATTAATTGTTTTACTCTCGTACCTTTCACCCATCTATCCAAAGAATACCACTATTTTCTATCATGATCATAAGTGCAGGCAAAGGACCCAATTTCATCATTTTCTCACAACTCAGGTTTAACCCGTCTATTTGTATAATAATGAAGGATTACTATATGTTTTGATTTCATTTGATTATCGATGATTGATCAGGATTTGATTCGCTATCGCCATCGATGTCGCTTGTTATGTGGATTTCACTCCCATATTCGATTAATACCATGTTTGATAAAACAGTGAAATTAATTATCCGCATAGTAAATATGTAACTTTTGTTTGGAAATCACCGAGGAAATTGAGATTTCTAAACACAACAACGCCACTGTTTTCCATCGCGACAACTTTGTCGCCTAACCACCGTCTGATCTGCTAAGCTAAATTCTGATTTAAAAGTAGAAGATGACAAGAAACATTTGTGTTGTTTTTTATTTTGAGAAATCGGTGGTGATGCTCCTAAAGGTCGAAGAAAATAATAATTTTTTTTTACAATTTTCCACCCTAAATGCCACCGATCTAAATCCTTCTGGCACATTATATTTTTTAATTATGTCAAAATTACCAACAAAAAAAAAATCTGCATCTTCACTATCAAGAAAGATTCACATTCTGCGATTCAGTGTCTTTCCCTCTTTCCTGCAACGGTAACACCGAATTCATTTTCTTCTCAATTAACCTGTATCAAAGTTCTTTCGTTCACATTGTGATTTTCATTTTCCAGGGTCATGAAATCCTTTATCAGCAGCTTTGTTCCGTTGTCATCGCCGCGACACCGCATTATGTTGTCATCACGCTTGAACAACTCTCAGGTTCCCTCTTTCTCTATGTTTCTTTTGTATGTTGTTTATGGCTTGCGTAATATTTATTTGTAGGGAATGTTGTTTTCCATGAACATATTTTTCCCTTCTCTACAAATAATTCTTGTACTAATGATACTAGTTGTGACCTATGATTCTATGACGCACTGACACTCCTCGGATTATGCATGTCCCAGTGTCAGACAAGCAACACGATACCGACACTTGTAATTAAGTTGCAAATTTACGGTAAAAGAAATTAAATTCATTAATGTGTAATAGCATTAATAATGTTATATGTATAATTAGTCAACATAATGAGACACGCCATACTGAGTAGCATATAAATAAATATAAAAAACATAACAACACAATACAACACCACTAATATTTTTTCTCAAAACTGATCAAACATCAATGATTAGTATCAAGGACTTTATTATTTTTGTTTATACGGAATAAATTAAAAGTATAAAGTAAACAACTTAAGTCTTCTAAAAAATTAGTCATTACAACATTTAATGAGAGAATAAAATATTAGGGAGAATTAAAAAAATTACTAGAGAGAAGATTAAAAAAAGGGTGTTGCTAGCACTCCTCTTTGCTTTACTTATTTCCACTTCATTTTCTTTCTTAACATGTTTGTCTATTTTATAATTAAGTTACATCCGATTATTTAATCTAACAAATATTTTTTTTACTAATTAATCTAAAGAATATTAATTACTTGTCTCATCTTTTTCTCATTCTAACATACTTGTTAGAGGGATAGTATATTAGTATTTAGGGTTAATATGTATTTACCTCCCTGTAATTTGGACGAGTTCTGTTTTACCCCTTGTAAAAATAAAAAGTTTAGATTTCAACCTTGTAATTTAAGATTATTTCGTTTTAGACCCTAAGGTCATCTGACTGGACAAAATTTTGATGTGGCATGCTCACTGTGCATCTCAGATTATGTGGCACGCTGACTGTAAAATTTATTATTTTTAAAAATAAAAAATAATTTAAAAAATTTGAAAATTAATTTTTGAAAATAAAAAATCGTAAAAACCAAAATATTTTCGAAAATAAACCGAATTTTCTAAAATAAGTAAAAAATTCAGGAATTTTATTTTAAAAAAAACATAATTTAGAAAAACGAATTTGAAATTAAAAAAATTGTAAATATAAGAAATATATTTCATAAATTAGTAAAACAATTTTTTTTTTAGGTAAACCAAGAGAGAGGACAGACATCAAGGAGAAGCAATGACATCCCAACTAGATTGGCACACCGATGAACTCCCATCCTATACCGCCAATCTCAAATTTTATAAAAAAAAAGGGTGAAAATTACAAGAGGGGGGACTAGGCCAAAACCCTCGGAAAAAAACAGAAAACCAACAAAAAACAGACAAATTTGAAATAATATTTTTTAAATTTTTTCCAAAATAAAAACAAAAAATGAGATAATATTTTTCAAATTTTTTTTTCCAAATTTATAACTTTTTTAGAAAAAATAGAAAAGTTATTTTGAAAAAATATATATTTTAATTTCCAGAATACTTTTTTTTACAGAAATTAAAATAATTTTATTTTATAAAATTAGAAACTTATCTTATTTTCCAGAATTTTGATTTTTTAGAAGAAAAAAAAATTATTATAAAAAATCTGAACTTATTTTAATTTCAAATTTATTTTGAAATATATATTGTAACTTTTGGTTTTTTTCTTTATTTTCAAAATTAATTTACAAAATTTTATATCATATTAGAAAATAAAATCTGTATTTTTTTGATCTTTTTTAATTTCAAAATATTAATTTTCAAATTTTCTAAAATTCTAGAATTAAATTTTCGAAAAAAAAATCTGAATTTTTTTATTTTACTGATTGTTTCAATTTTGAAAAAAATAATCTGAATTTTTTTATATTTTTAAAATTAATTTTCTTTTTTATTTATTTTTAAATTAATATAAATGAAAATAAAAAATTAAAAACAAAATTAATTTTACAATCAGCGCGCCACATCATCCAAAAATGTTGACTCAACATGCCACGTCGTCATGCTTGCACAATTAGATGGCCTCAGGGTCTAAAACAAAAGAATCTTCAAATTACAGGGTCTATTTCGAAAGAATCTTCAAATTACAAGGTTGAGATTTAAACTTTTTTTTTTTTACAGGGGATAAAACAGAAGTCACCCAAATTACATGGGGTAAAAACATATTAACCATAATATTTATACATATTTTTTTAGGGAATATATAAATATTTAATGTATAAATATGATCTCTCATTCTAACATACTAGTTAGATAGGTATTTTGATTATATATCAATTTTTTTTTGGGATACATAAATATTTAATAAGGCACTATACATTTTGTCCAATAGTATATGTTAATAATTATAGGAGTAAAAATGGATACTCGTGTGTTGGTCGACGCGTATTTTATTTTACACATTCATTAAAGAAAGAAGAAAGAAAAAGAAAAAAAATACATAAGAATATATGAAAGATCAAATGAGTAATTAACATTGTTGATATTGCTTATCTAATTTCAAAGTAATAAATGATATAATTAATAATTTTTCAATAAATGCTAGAAAATTTAATGCGGTTATCTATAAAAAAAATATATGATATTTGATAGATAATAGAACCATAAATGTAATAGATGTAAAAATTTACACTCACTTTATATTCTAAACATATATAATATTTATTTAACATGATATGCATGCCTCAAAAGTCATATATAATACGTGAAGAATGAGAGAAAGAGCTGTATATTCTTTGCAAGATACATAAGTGATTCGTGAATAGTTGGTAATGTTATTTGTCATTGAAATCCATGACCTCTACGGTCATATTTAATCCATGAGGATGAAGAAAAAAAAATTGTGTGTGATTTATTTAATGTTTAAATTTTAATTAAAATTAAAATTTAATGATATATTAATTTTTTTTGAAAGAATATTAACTATGTTTTCTACATCAAAAAGTTTTAGGAAGTACATAACCATTTTTTTTATGTTTTTATCTTTTCTTTAATTAATAAATCATGCATTTACCAATATTTGATGTGTTTATAAGATGCTTCCCTTTGTTAATTGATTCAAGAAAATTGTGAATCAATTTACAATAATATTAAATGTTGTAATGAGTATTTTCTTATAAGACTTTAAGTTGTTTACTTTATAATTTTAATTCATTCCATATAGACAAAAATAATAAAGCTATTGATACTAACCATTGATGTTTGATCAGCTTTGAGAAAAAAAATATTGGCATGTCTCATTATGTTGACTAGTTTTTTTGAAGAAATCAAAATGGAATTAAAATATCAAGAGTGGTGCCCCTCGCACAAGATGTGCAAAAGAGAATCACCCAATCAAGTTACAAAGTTAATGTCTGGTGCCAAAAGCAAACAACTGAAAGCGAAGGTAAACATTTTAGCTTTCAACCAAAAAAAATAAAGCTATTACGTAACACCTATACATAGCAAAGGGTGCCGCCACCAGTCAGTATAACTGAAAGCGAAGGTAAGCATTTTAGCTTTCAACCAAGCAAAAGACATAAACTTAACTCTATCCAATAAATGCGCCAAATCCTGAGTTGTGTGGGAAAAAATTATGCTATTTCTTTCCTTCCAGACAACCCAGCAGCCGGCGTGCCAGATCACTTGGAGAAAAGAATGAGTCGACTTCGGTAATCCCGCCAAATGTCCAAATTGATGAAGATGTTCTCGGACGGATTGAAGAGGTGTGAAGATGATACCAATCCACTAATAAACAAGTTGCCACAAGCTACCAAAAAAGTCGCAATGAAAAAATAGATGACCGGACGACTCCGGACAGCCACACCCACCCGCACAAATAGTGTCGTCATGCGTGATGACTCTCCTACGGAGAAGATTATCTTTGGTGGGGAGTCGATTGCGAAGTAATCTCCAAACGAACATAGACACCTTTAACAAAACATGTTTCAACCAGGCAGCATTAAAAAGGCCAGTCTCTAAAGGTATGGCAGACAGGCAAAAGTTATGGTGCATAAGCCATTTCCTTATGCACCGTGCATAAACACTTCACAACCATCAGATTTCTTTCATTTTGTGTTTGTCCTTTCTCTCTCTACTCTTTTGAAAAACAAATTTTCTCTCACTCTCTCTCTAAGAAACCGATCTGGGATGAAGCTTCATCTTCTACACACCTCTGGCGCGGTGGTCGGCCGCCCTAGGGCAGCGGCGCCGCCACCAGAGTAGTAGGAAATGGCTCCGATTTCAATTTTTTCACTTTTAAAAGTCCTTTTCCATCTATAATCCAAATCCGGACTCGGTTTTCAGAGATAAACAACCAAACAGTGTAGATCTAGGTTTTAACTTTGTTCACATTCCTTTCGTTTCCGTTTGGTTTCCTTCTTCTTATGCTCCTTCACCGCTGCTTTCTTTGCTTCCCATCTCTGTTGTCTCGCTAGCTTCTTCTTCGTGTTCTTGGGAGTTCTGGCGTGGGTTGCGATGGTTCTGGGTTTGGAGGTGGAACTGTGGATTCGGGTTCGTGATTTTCACCATAACTGCACGAATTTCCGCACCCATGGGCTGGGATTTATGGCTGGGAAACTGCTGAAAACCATTAAGTACATCTGATGGTTTTGGAGTACAACTGCTGAAAACCATTAAGTACATCTAATGGTTTTCCACAGCAAAATGATTTTGGCATTCCGGTACAGTGATGACGACGGTGATGATGATGAACGACGATGTTGATGATGAGATTGAAGATTCTGGAAACCATTTCCACAGCAAAATGGTTTTGGCATTCCGGTACGGTGATGATGATGAACGACGGTGTTGATGATGAGATTGAAGATT
>Ga0099826_10001375_pt1 | contig 14480 bp, 12 predicted proteins | sample Mtrugardesep15_FD_76830 | JGI IMG/M metagenome (GOLD analysis project Ga0099826, IMG submission 76830) | Root nodule microbial communities of legume samples collected from California, USA - M. trunc garden sep15 | ecosystem: Host-associated > Plants > Roots > Nodule | place: USA: California... | reverse complement strand
CTCTGACATTGGCACGAACTGACACCCACATCCCTACATATCCAGCAAAACCTGAACAAAGGGCACCTAAAAGGAAAGAAGCTACAGTGATGTATGCAGATGTTGTCCTGAAATAGAATGTATGTGAGAGATGAGAACGTGTAAAAAGTTTAATAAAGAATAAATGGCCTATATAAGTGTGAAGTTACCTTCCCATGCCAGAAGCTTCCTGTTGAGGAGTTGGGCTGCGAAACAAATATATGAAAAGAATGACAAAAGCAAGCAACATAGCCATCTTGGATATAGTTCCATACTGTGTGCGGATAAATCCTTCAGCTCCATCTCGTATAGCATCAGCTATCTAGAAAGTAATATGATAAGGTCAGGACAAGAAAAGAATCCAAATTATATATATAATCAAACAGTCATCATGAAAGACTATAATCTACATCTACAATTGAAATTGTTATCATGTTAAACCACTAATATATACCTGAACCATTTCAGGGGGACCCTCGTCTTTAGCGAGCACCCACTTCATAAGATATATGGCGACAAGGAAGCTGAGAATACAAATGGTGATGACAAAGACAATAATTGGAGATGTACTGGCACCCATGTAAAAGATAGCTCCAAAGGCGAGCAGTAAAAGAATGAAGAGGACACGGACATTTATAGCGAGTAGAATACGAAATATCTGCAGAAAGAAAGATGATTTGAGAAAAATGTAAAATGAATGAGACATTATATTATATTGGAAGAAGGGGAAATAGTTACCAGAGGGGTGTAAGGTTTAGAACGCATGTTAGGGAAAGTTCTGGGCCTATCATGGTAAGTGCCACTCTCCATATCTTCATCCATCATGATGGTATGAGTTGAATTGACTCTCCGTGCAACTGGAAAAGGGCTATACTCACCTCCTTGGGGTGGTAAGTCACCCCCTGAACCTGGTCGCTGAATTTTGAATTCCCTTTTCAATACAATCAAATCCTCCTTCTTCTTCTTCCTCACGTTCAATTCAACTAAAACCTGAGCATGAATCAAACATAATAGATCGTATTTAATAACGACATTTCGAAATCACGTAGATAGATCTATATGCATCGGCATTTAAAATTAAAATGAAATTGGAGAACAAATAGATCTAATAATGCTTACGGTTTTCAAATTAGCTTTGAGACACTTCTTCTTCTTCTCTTTCTCCTTCGTGTTCGTACCTTCTCTTTTTTACGAACTACTCTTCTTCTTCTTCTTCAGTTTTGAGTTTACTTAATTAATTGATTAATTAACGTGTCATATATTGTTAAGCTGTCAATATTATTCAATGACATTGCGCCATGTAATAATCACTTCATTCTTATTGGCTACTTGTCTTATACTATACACCCACGTTATTACTACTTTTATTTTATTATTCTTATTATGTTTCTAATATTTTTATTTGTTATTAGTCAAAGTTCCTAAACTAGTTCAAAAAAACGAAATCAACTTAATTTGCTAAGACATTAATTAAATTCACTCAAATTCAATCCATTATAAGAGACAAAATATTTTTCAAAAAATATTATTTGTCAAAAAAGAAGACAAAATCTTATAACTATATGATATCTTGTCTTAATTCAATATTTGATAGCCAACAAGATGTGATGAATTAATACTAAAATGTATATCATCATATTTTTATATTTAAAAAGTACTAATATTAAAAAATTAATTAAATATTACAATTAGAACATTTTAAAATAAAATAATTTTTTTGTACTAGAAAAACAAAATAATTATCAAAATTACAAAAATATGATTATTAATATAATTTTTTAACAAATAAAATATAATTTTCTCTCCATGTTAGTTTTATCATTTACGTATGAATAATATGTATCATGCATTTACTTATCCTTTTTGAAAAAGCATACCCTTATTGATCATATTTAACATATTTCATATAACTATTTAGTTACTCATGATACTTTTTTTTAAAAGTTAATTTTTTTTTTAAGGATTTCAATGAATATGAATATTTTTACATTATTTAAAAATATTAATTACTTAAATACTATTTTATTAATTTATAAAAAATTAATGTCGATATGCGGTATGCATAAAATACATGATACGATAAAATAATATGATAATATTTTTTTTTTTGAAAGAAAAATAATATGATAATATTTGTTATCTTGTGTGCATCAAATACATGCTAGAGTAAGTTATTGTCATGTATATATCTTTTCAAATTTTATCTTGCTTTATTTCATATCTCATCTCTATCGTATAATGTGCATCAATGAGGTCCCTAAAATTTTAACGCTATCTTGTTTCTTTATTCTTATGTTACTAGTTGATGTTCTAACAATTATTATCAAATGATGGTTAACTCTGGTGCGAAATTCAAGGCAAGAAAGTTCGACTGAAAAAGTAATTTTGGTTTATTGTTGGACCGTTAATATCTCCCTGAGGGCACATATGCCCTTCTTAAGGGCTCAGACACCCTCCACAAAGGCCAAAACGCCCTCGTGAGAGCTCCTGAGGCCTAGGCTCGTCCCTTATGGGGTGCCGCCTCAACAGCTTCCTAGAAGCTTCTAGAAACCTGTGAAAAGACTCAAAGACCCCTCTTGCTTAGGGCTTAAGTCATGTAGAATTAGGCCAATGAAGGGCTATAAATATCACTCTAGTGATCATTCTCAAGTCATCTCATAAACAGTCTAAACCACTGTTTTCTATAAAGTTTACATAAGGTGACGTGTAAGATGAAACCAACCAACCAACATATAGGATACCACTTAGGGAGAGATGATAAAGAAGGCCACATGATTGATGTGATCATGTGGTTCACACTAGGTGATGTATCATATCCTAGACCTAACAACTCTGAAGGAGGTTTGGGATAAATTGAATAGTCGGTATATGTCCAAGACGCTGATAAACAAACTATTTGTGAAGCAGTGACTATACAACCGAAAGACGTAGGAATGACCTGATTGGCAACATGTTAATGTCTTCAATAACACGATCACCGATCTGGTGAGGCTTGGGGGTGAAGATTGATGACAAAGACAAGGTAATTATTTTGTTATGCTCGTTCCCAGGTTCTTACGACCACTTGGTGGCTACTATTACCAACGAGAAAGACATTATCAACATCGATGAAATTAATGCTACATTCTTGTATCATTCTAAAGGAGAAAAAAATCAGAGGAAAGAACTCAAGACGACGATTTGTATGTGAAAGAGAGTCAATATCTTAGGCGAAACAAGGGTAAAGCATATTGTGGAAAGAAGAGATCAAAATCCAAGAATAGAATAACATTTAGTGCTTTGATTGGTAACATATCAAGCATTGAAAGAGGTATCGTCCGAACAAAAAATATGACTCATCCAGTTATGAAAATGTGGTTTAAACGATGATTCTGATAATTAAAAATATGAAAACAGGAATTTATAGAAGGAAATAAGAATAAGAATATCCTCCTTAAAAAGAAAGAAGAATATTGCATTAAAAATCATGTAAATATTCTACCTATACTTGAATTTTGTATATATCATTGTCCTAGTGAACATAACATTGCATGTAATATGCATGTGTTGGTTCGAGGGGTGGATCCAGACTTTTGATACATATGGGGCTAAATTTTCAAAGAAACAATAATGCAAACTATATTAAAAATAAGAAATAACATTGTTTGATACAATACATTACAGTGAAAAAACACGTTCAACACTCGAGTTGTTACCGACAAGAGCAAAGTCAACTTCAAAAGTTAATAAACCATAGCAAATGTGTTGCATTTATTTGTTTCCACAAGTTTTGCACAAAGATCTGAAATCCCTTTCAACTTAGCAAAATTTAGGTCAAATCAAATATTTGTAAATCATTTGGATAAAACTTAGACCGAGTTGCCCTTTTTTTTTTATTTGGATAAAACTTATTCATCCTCAATAATTTGTTCACCTCAAAAGCTGCAAATGAATTTGTGGGATTCAAACATAAAACACACCGTAAAAGAGATAGTTTACTCATTTACCGACTTGTTCTTTTGTGTTATATCTATTATTTTTTTAAAAAAAAAGAAGGAAAAGGCATGTGCACACATAGCCTTAGTGTGCATCCGCCCCTGGTTGGTTCAAATCTTCCACTTATTAACCCTTATGTGGTGAATATGTAGTAATGAATCACTCGATAAAAAAAAAAATGAATGTTGTATATATCCCTACGGCAAACATAAGCCAGCATGAAAGAAAAATTAACTGCCCAACTTGATATGATGATGATTCTTTAAACTGCAGTGACAGTGGAAGGCAATGGAACTCGTCTACTATACTCGGCTAGAGCCCACAATGGGAAAATATCTCTATACATTGGGTAATGTAACATACAATTTTTCATGAATGCTCCTGAGATATCCTGCAATAAATAGGTAGGACAACAAAGTCAAAATGCATAAATAAGAGCCATATTATTTCATATTAAAAAATTGAGATGAACCTGTTGGGGCCAATTGCCTTCTTCCAACTGGGAATTGATGAGCAATTTTGCAGCACGGTGAAGAGGAGTATGCTCTCTCTCTGCCTGTACATGATAAGGATTAGAAAAGGAAGACAAATAAAACCTTTTTTAAGATTCATTGGCAATTATATCATATGGTCATGAATAAGATATTTTGACTTTGATTTCATGATGAAGTGGGTCTATAATCAATTAATCATACACAGAAATATTAAAAGCTAACCTGTCCAGCATGAATTAAAGCCATAAGAGCCCATGCAGTTTGTATAACATTTGACCGGCTTCCTTCAAGAGGTACATATATCTGGAATATCACTATTTAGTAAGACATTATCACTGTTAATTATATTGGTAATTAATTAGTAATAATTACTAAATTATATTTGAACCTTTTTTGGGCATGAAAGATAGCTCTCCCCCCACCCACCATCTTTTCCCTGTATTCTGAGAAGAAATTTAACAGTCTTGCGAATCGCAGCACAATTGGTATAAGTCTTGCCAGCAGCTGCTAAACCACCAAGAGCAAACCAACAACCATAAGTGAAGCAAACTCCCCAGTTTCCATACCATGAACCGTCATCTATTTGTGTATCTTCAAGGAATCGAACTGCATTGGCGATGAAATTCTCTATCTCTTTCTTCCTATGCCCTGGATATAGCTTCTTAAACAAAATTAAAGCTTGAATTGCCGATGCAGTGCACTCAACATATTCATGTTCAACTACAATGTCCACAAAAAATTCTGTGGGATTGAGTACCTGAAAATAAATAATAAAACTAATTAGTTTATTAACTTTCATATATGAATGAGTGCATATTAATACAATACTTACTTCTAACCATTTTGGAGCTCCTGCTGGCTCCCAAGCTGCCAATCCACCATTTTTACTCTGCAATAATTAAAAAATAAAGTTGTGTCAAAAGTAAACTAGGTAGCACAAATAAATCAAACATTAATGATCAAAATCACAAAACCCTACGTTTGGTTTGCAAAACAGTAAGTATTGGACAGACAGTACAAAACAGAACAGCACAACATAAGGCAGAACAACACATGACAAATTTTTATAACATTGAATAATTTTATTGTTTTATACGATTTTTGGGGGAAGAAATGTTATTTTGGTATTTTAGACAACTTGTACGTGAGACAAAAAGTTGTGTTGTGGTTTGCTGAGGGACAAAAATATCAGTTTTTGTCCTGTCCCTTGCCTCCAGTTTGTCTTGTACCTGAAACAGTTTTACATAACAAACACTGGACAACTTGAGTTGTTCTGTCCTGTCCTTCATCTTTTAGCGAATCAAACGCACCCACTCTGTATCACGTAGCAATTAACTAATAAATTAATTACTGTAAAAGTTTATGATAAATAATTGAATAGTACTTTCCTGAAGCGACAACAGGATATTGACTGAATCATATAACCTTTCTGGTTCCATCTTTTCCCCCACAATCTCTGGAGGCAACATTGATAAATGTAGACAACACTGGAACAACACATAATTTTACCTTAATTAACTTATAATTCGGCATGATTGTGAAAGCTTAGTATCAAATTACATTGTTTATAGCCTATGTTGTTAGTTACCTTCAATCCTTCTGCGGTGCAATCAGAAAGTTGCCATCCTTGGTCTTGATCAGAGAAGGTCCACGAGCCTTTAGAAATATGACGATACATACTCTTGAAATCTCCAGAAGGGTTGTCCCTAACCTGTGAAATAAGAGTATCAGTTTCAATGCAAGATAAAGCTAGCACACATATTGTTCAAAGGCCTATTAGGCCTGACAAGTTTCATTGAGAAAATCACGTCCTTGAGAAAAACAAGGTTACCATTGAGAAAAACAAAATTTCGACATAGATTAATGCTAAGGCCTGACAAAGGTTTATTAAGAGTTGCACTCCTCATCTTACAAGCTGATTTTGTAAAGATGAGGGGTACTAATCTTAATAGCCTACTATAACTTGTAAGGACTTACATTTAATAAATAAACGGGACCTTACATATCTCATTAACTAGATTGGTTCATTTGGGATTTTACTTTCCTTATTTTGAAGGAAAGAATTGTGACTATGTCATATGCTTGTCATCAAAATTAAGCATACCTGAGATTTCTTGATAAAATCATGTCCTTTTGCAAGTGCAGGACCGATTTCCTCAATTAGGTTGGTGGCAAGCAAAGCTTGAATGGCAAAACTAGTATCCCATACTTGGCTACCAAAAGTCTTCAATGTATTGATACAAAAGTTATTTAATGAATGTACTCCATAAGTAATAGAAGTAATAATACACACACACACACACACACACACACACCTGCATGGTCATTCCATCTTCTGAAATCCATAAATAATCTGGGACCCTTGCAAGATGCTTCTTGTAAGCATCTCCATTTGGATCTTCCACCCAACAAGCAAGCATACATAAAACCTTATAAATATATACATGTTAATGGAATATTTGAATCAATTTACTTTTTCAATGGAAAACTAAAAAGCTAATCCCACTCCAGTTGATGCATACAACTAAATGATCAATATGCTTAATTTCTATGCTACTTACCTTTTCCACAGACGCAATGGTTATGTATCGACTATTCTCATCCTCGTAGTGGATGTGCTTCATTGTAACTTCAAGGGCTCTTTTTCTGACCAGCTTGTTGAAAGGCCAACGAGTGAGAAGCGGCTCGGTGAATATGTATAAGCTATCCCATATCAGATCTTGTATCAAAGGATGGGGATAGTAAAGATCTTCCTGTGAGACATAAAATGGATCATTATCCCTCCTATGTTAAAAAGGATGTGTAATTTCACACATTGTGATCAATTAAAGATAAAGATTCTAACCTTTGCACATAGGTGACGTGATTTCGTCCAATTAATTTTTTCATAAGGTTGGGTATGGAGTTCTTCTCTCTACTGTAAGATGAGTGGTGTGATAGGACCTACAAACCTCTTCCCGTACAAGTAAGACATCGGCATGTATACCAACCGACAATAACACCACATTTTAGCTGTAAAAAACAAAGGTGAAAATCAGATAGAAATAATAAAGTCTCGATTCATTTCACATGTATATTGTATTGGATAATATCGCATGACTATGACTAGTTATAAGCTTTCTATTATGGTTTATAATTAGAATTCTTTAACTGTTATCATGGATATTCGTTAAATTCCTACTTGTATGTATTTGTTCCTAACATTGTTGTTAATGACAGTGCTATTTATATAAAGCGTTCATTTCATTCTAATGCAACTCAATACTTCATTTCAAACCCTCTTTATGGTATCATGAGCTTCTGCTTAACAACGAACTTGATCCATATTTTTTTAACACTCTCAGCCATGTCGGTTGAATCTCTATCCACTACTGTTATTCTTGTCAATAATACTCAATTGGTTGTTTCTATCAACAACCATGCATCTACCAAACTAAGTGTAACGAATTATCCAGCTTGCAAAGTTCAGCTTAAAGCATTACTGATTGCATATGATCTTGTTGGCTATGTTGATGGTATCAAAACATGTACAACTTCTAATCATCATGATTACAACTTCTAAAGATGTCAGGATAATCTTATCCTTCATGTTATCATTTCCAAAGAACCACAATATAGTTGGATGCAAATAGCTTTTTCGCAACAAATGTAATCCATATGGCTCCACAGACTACTATGTACAAAGCACGCCTTATGGCCAAAACTCTTTACTCAATGTGAAAGAGTTCATTTTAATGAAACATTTGCTTTTAAAAACATGAGAAATCCTCATTACTTTCTTGGAGTTGAACTTATACCAACATCAAAATGGTCTGTTTATGTCCCATCATTGATATCTCTGTTAACTACGGCAAAACATCAACTACATGATGCTTCAGTATCCACTAACTCCGCCACATATAGGCAAATAATTGGTGCTCTTCAACATTTAAATCCCAACCTTCCTGACTTTTCAGTCAACATCAACAAGCTTTCTCAATTCATGCGAAAACCTATTACCATTCATCTTCAACACTTAAAACGCCTTTTTCTATCTTAAGCATACCATTTCCTTTTTGATCATGCTAAACAACCTTGTTATCTCAACTTATTGCTGTATATCTCAACATCAGCCTACATCATCTTCTTTGGTGGCAATCTAATCTCATGGCTATCGAAGAAATAAAAAAATTGTTGCAAGATCTTCAACAGAAAGCCCGATTACACGAAAGTTCCAACAATGACATTTGAGCTCATGTAGCTCACCAATCTTTTTACTGATTTGCAAATATCAATGGCTCATGCTCCTAAACTCTTGACTGATAAGTAACATACAATAGCTTACTATGAGTTCTGTGAAGGCTTACACACAAGACTCAAAAGCAAACAATACCTCAGAAATGTGGCTTGAGGTCGGAACACTGTGTATAGAATATAGGGTAACAGTTCATTACAGTTAACTAGTATTAGTCTAGTCAGCTTAATTAACTAGAGTTAGTCAGTCTATAACTAACTGAGTCAAATTAGTTTGAGGGATTACTACTCTATAAATACTTGTCATCATATAAACATAACTAACTTTTCACCAATGAAAATAGATTCACATTCATTTAGATTCTCTCTGAATTCTCTTACTCTATGATAGCTTAGGTCTCTATTACCAAAGTTGTCAAAATCGAGAGGTTGAGCAAACTCATTTTGCCTATGTTAAAGCGACTCATATGAGTTTATCGCATATTAAAATAATATTAAAAAAAATCTATGTGACATGTATAATTTTTTTTACAGGGTGACATATAATTATACGATACAATAAATGTATCAATAATTAAAAATTTCAACTCAATTATAAAGCAAAAACCTGACATGAACAAACTCAAGATAACAAGGAAGAAAAGGAACTAATGTGAGAACTGAGATGAAATAAAACATGAATAATTTTTTCAAAACTTTACTGTGAGTTATCCTAGTTTACCCAGGTTTATTGAGTTCACTACGAGTCCATCCAAGTAAACACGATTTCATTTCCGAGTTTACTACAATTCAAGTTTAAAGCGGAGTCAACTTGAAATTGATACTTAGACTCGTATGATTGCACGGGTTTCTTTTGTTTTTTTCTTAACATTACGATTCCACGAGTAAACTCACCACTTTAACAACCTTGTCTATTACTACTAATGTGCCAATCCTGTTCTACTCTCAAGAATGAAGTATATCATTTTGTCAATGAGCAAGCAAGCTTCGAGTTTGTCATGTATCAACTAGAGATCAACCTGCTGACATGTTAACTAAATTGCTGCCATCTGCTTAGATTTCAGGATCTTAGAAAATAAATTCAAGTTATTCATGGACACTATTGCGTGAATAGGGTTAGCTATAAGCTTCATTTCAAACCCTTTTTAAATTGTTCCAAAAAGGTTAAGAAAACAGAATAAATTAATTGAACCTGGATGCATAGGAAGAAATGAAGGAAGGATCCAAAACTCAGGCGGCATTGGGTTGCTTCCCGACCAATCATATACACCAAGTATCTATAGGTAAAGGATACATTCAAATTAGTAACATAAATACATATGAGTTTTTTATATTTCATAAAAAATAAGGCTAATACCTTAAATAGTCCATGTATTTTCAGACCGCACATAAATTACACGAGCTATTTAAGATATTAACATAAAAAATAAATAATGGTAGCTACCGAAAGCCAAGTTTTCCCCCATGAAGGTATATGTGTTACACCACCGTGATCCCGAATCCAGTTTCTAGCTCTAGCACAAGCATTGTCTTGACCTCCATCAGGTCCTTCTCCAAGAATTCGCATACATATATAGTTGAGTGCAGTACAAAACATGGTACTGTGACCCTCAATTTGTAGCCCCCATCCCCCATCTTCATTCTTCAAAATGAACCCACAACAAGGTCAATACAAATTGTTCATAATAACCAACATGAAGAAATCGTGAATTTCATGGTTAATTAAACAAAAGTAACAATTATATTTGCATGCATCGTGTTTAAAATAGGGTAAATAAATGTGTGTTGAAATATAATAGAATGATAACACCTACCTGGTGACAATATATGTATCGAAGAATCTCTTTTCGATGCTCTTGTGGGAATACAAAATCAAGATGTCCTGTAATGTAGACACAAAACACCTACAAATAGGAAATTAATCTAGACATAGAACTCAGTTTAGGCATGTTGTTTACATAGACTAGGTAAACTCATTACCCTCAGTTTATGTGAGTACGTAATTCAATTTACTTACAAAGAATGCATAAACTCAATTTAAGAATGAGCAATTGTTACGATGGTTAAATACAAGAAAGGTTAGAATTACACAAAACAAACCAAAAAAATTGAACCAACACATGTTAGTGGGAGGTGGCGGAAATCCTTCAACATGATTTGCGAAATGAGAGTAACACTACCTTGCAAAGTGATGAGTTGTTGTGGTTCCAAAAATCAAGAGCCAAATAGTCGGAGTTTGGTGATACAAATACAAAGTTTTTTCATGGTTCTACTATTGTTAGGATAAGGCGGAATAAGTTTGAGACCCTTCAACATGATAATAGTGACAGGAATTCTGATCCCACTGAGCTTAAAAATCACATAACTAAATTTCATTCATGTTTTTTCTCGGTGAAAGATAATCATGAAGCACTTGATTTAGCGGGATGTTTTCGTAGACTTGATGACATTAGCATGGTCTGTTTCCAATTAAATTTCTCTCATGAGGAGATTTATAATTTCATTCAGAATAGGGAAGTTTCAAGAACCTGGCCGAGATGGTTTTCAAGCAATTTTTATTAGAATAAGTGGAGTGTAATTGAACTTTCTTGTGTAGTAAAATACACTAGGTTCTTACTAATACTAGCAATATTAGTGATATTAATGTCACTCTTATTTATCTTTTTTTTTTTGGTACAATCACTCTTATTTATCTTATTCCTAAGATTGATCAAGATGCAAAGGTGCAACACTCTTGGCCCATTATTCTTTGCGATTTCTCCTACAAAGTAATTATAAAGTTATTAACGCAACGTCTTATTATTATTGCATAAGAAGTTATTCATTTCATGAAAAATATATCATGCAGAACAGGTTGGATGACTGCTAAAATTGATATGGAAAAAGTGTATGACCACCATAATTGGAATTTTATGAAAGAGGACTTTGAAGGACATTGGTTTTCCTTCTATTTTCTTCTCTCTTGTTTGACATTGTTTATCTTCATCTAAAATATGTGTTATTTGGAATGGAGAGGCTCTTGATGAGTTTCAGCCGACTATAAGAATTTAACAAGGAGCTCAAACCTCTTTTCTCCTTTTTCTTTTATGTGTATTGAGAATTTATCTTATAAAATAATTAAGTTGACTGTAGAGAGGAATTGGAAACCTGTATAGCTAGCAGCTGGAGGGCCTTCTTTATCTCATCTGATTTTTGCCGATGATATTATCTCATTTTTTAGAGGGGTAACCTTGGCGCAACTGATAAAGTTGTTGTCATGTGACTGAAAGGTCACGGGTTCAAGTCTTGGAAACAACCTCTTGTGTAAAAACAGGGTAAGGCTGCGTACAATACACCTAATGGTGGGACCCCTTACCGGACCCTACGTATGCGGGAGCTTTAGTGCACCGGGTTTCCCTTTTGATATTATCTCATTTTCTAAAGCTAACATGACTTATTTGGATGTTGTTTCTACTTGTTTAAATCAGTTTTGCAGGAGTTCAGATGAAAAATTAAGTCTTAACAAGACTAGAATACTATTCTTCTTAAAAAAAATTAATTGGCGCGTCTGTACTAATATTAGTGAGACTTTTGGTTTTAGGAGGACAGATGACCTAGGCCAGTATGTTGGAGTGCCTCTCTTACATCACCGTGTTGTACAAGATACTTTATAGTTTATTTTGGATAAGATGGATAATCATAATTTGTCCTTTGAAGGGAGGATTACACTTGCCAAATCCATTTTGTCTGTAAATCTAGCTTATAGCTTGAAAACTACTTACCCATTTGCGATTCTATTGATACAAAATACATGAATTTTATTTGGGGAGGTGATGATCAAAATCGGTGTATGCATATGGTCTCTTGGGAGACTATAAATGTGACTTCCTAAGGAAAATGGTGGTTTGGCAATTTGTTCTGCCAGATTCATGAAATGTTGAATCTTAGTGCAAAAAAGAATACATTATGGGTGTAGGTGTTGCAGAACAAGTATAGATGTGGGCACGATATTTCTCCCTCCATAAATTATAGGACGGACTCCTATAATGTTTAATGAGGAGAAAGTTAAAGTTAATCATTGTTGGAGAGTGGAAAATGGAGCCTCAGTTCTATTTTTTTGAAGGACTTATGACTATAAAATTTAGGGAGGCTAAATTGATAATTGTTGCATAAATGGTTAGCTCGCAACATATATATGTAATGATAGTACATGAGGAACTAGCCTGGGTTTGTTATACTAATGGTAGATGTTGTGAATACGGTCAAAATCACATCAATGAAAGATTACAAACATGTGTGGAGCAAAGATAGTGATAATCAATGGATAAAAAGCTTCAAGCAACAACAACAATCAACAACCCTAAAGCCTAGTGTAGAACAACATCACAAGCATAAACAAGCAATAAGGATAAGCAATGAAAAGAGAAGAACAAACACACCAAGCTTTGTTGACCCAGTTCGGTCCAATATGACATAATCTGGGGAAGAGAGCAGCTCTCCAATCCACTATCAAGAGATCTTACAAAGTGATTACAAAATGAGTTACAAGATATAGGTACCAAAGCTCACAAAGATCAAAACCTAAATCTACCCATTTTTTCCCAACTCACCAAATGAAAGACACTTAATGAATTTTCAATCTCCAAGGTGTTTTGATGTTTCCCTTACACAAGAGAACCTCCCTACAAAGACTCTCAACTAAAAAGTTTCCTCCTTTGCAATCCAAGTTTCTCTCCCTCAAGCTCTTTTCCAAAAACTGAAGTGAAACACTTAAAACGTACACAGGGACAGACACAATCGCATCACGAAAGGAAGAATCGCGTCGTGATTCAAACGTACGACCCAAGGTACAACAGCCTTATCCTGAAATCGCGTCACGACAGTACAGGATCGCGTCACGATTTTGCTTCATAAGAAAACATTCATTCTGCCAAGCAAATTGCGGCACAACACTCAAATCGCGCCACAATTTTTGAGTTTCACGAAATCCCAATTTTTCAAATTTCAACAGTAGAGATTATCCTATTTATCTTAGCATGATTTCTATCTAATGTGTGGTGTGGAGGTTAGAACTTTGCTTCATGCCATTCAAAATTGTATTCATGCTAATTCTGTTTGGTGTGGAACCAGCATTTTTTGGTTAAACAAAATATGGATTAAATTTCAGGTTTGTTGTTGGATTTTTTATTGATGTTGTCGTTTTGGGTTTTGTTCATGTTTCTAGTTTGTGAGAATTAGGAGGGAGTGAGCTGCATCAAAATCTAGCCTAAGAATTTGGGGATGTGAGTTTGATCGAGTTTAGTCATTTTGAGTTTTTTTTTAAGATGAATTTGAGTTAAAAAAAAAATATTTCCTTCATTTCTACAAACAATTTTTTTTATTTATAATTATTATTTTTTTATTCAATTATTTTAATAAAATATGCTGACTAAGAAACATAAAAAAGTTCATATAATTAAAAAATTAATGACTTTGCCGGCCACATCATCGACGTTTTTTTTTTGAAAGATCAACAACATTTTTGTATTGTCACATTTTACCAAGAAACAATAATAAAGAATCTAAACAAAAAACATTAACTAAAAACAGATTCACCCTATATCATAGGGAACAAAATCACTGTTAACCTTTATATGAATATTGAGCGATTAGTAAGTATACTCACCAAGGGAGGCATGAAAAACAGAGGACCTGCAATTTGAGCAGGCCAATGGCCATCACTTGTTTGCAATGCTGCTAGGTGATGTGTACCCCTTCGCAAAGTTGTTGTTGCTTTCTCAT
>Ga0099826_10001374_pt1 | contig 14487 bp, 5 predicted proteins | sample Mtrugardesep15_FD_76830 | JGI IMG/M metagenome (GOLD analysis project Ga0099826, IMG submission 76830) | Root nodule microbial communities of legume samples collected from California, USA - M. trunc garden sep15 | ecosystem: Host-associated > Plants > Roots > Nodule | place: USA: California... | reverse complement strand
GGAGATTTATGTTGTCATCGGGTCTCAAGCTAATATCAATAGGCCAATCCAAATAGGTTGTCATTGAGTAATATTAATTAATGAGTTTGATTTGTTTTATGTTTTAGTTTTTTAATTTGTTTTTAAATTTCATAAGGACTTTGAAGTTAATGAAATTATTGAAAAAGAATATAAAGAGTTGTATTAGTTCAGTTATGGATCCACGTTCTTTGAGGAGTTTATTGGAAGGTCGGTTAGTTCTTTTGACCATTGATTGATTGACTCTTTTTTTAAGAAGTACTCCCTCCGTCTCTCACTACATGACTTAGTTGACAATTTACATTATTGACTTAACATACTTTGATCATATTTTTCTACTAATTCACAAAGACAAATAATATCATGGAAGATGTTGTTGGATTCGTCTCGATGAATGTTTTTCAAATATTAAATTTTCATAATATTTTTAGTAAAGAATTGAAAATATAAAAGATAAAACATACGCATTGATAAGTGTGTCGGAATCAACTAGGTCACGTATTGAGGGACAAAGGGAGTATATTAAAACTTGTATTGATAATGTAGTGGTTCTATTATGTGATCGATTATAATCTGAGTCAAGATCCTCTCCATTTATAATTTTTTTTTATTTGATGCAATTTTGAGAGATAAACACAAAAGAATAAGTGGTGGGTCCTATCACTAAGTGAATCCCACCATCATTATTTTTATTGTGTCTATCTCTCTCCAAATTGTAATAAATGAAAAAAGTTATAAATAGAAATTTATAAAAAGAGAGGATTGTAAATTGTGTTTACTAGTTCATTTCTTATGTTTTTGGTAGAAATGTTTTGATAACAATTTTCTTTCTGTAAATATAATTATTTTTGGGAAAGTTTATTTTATTAAATACATTCTTTTTGTATTAAAATATACAATTATTTTTATGTTTTGGAATATTTTTTTGACAACAAATATGGTTGGTAAGTTTGCTTTGGTAAAAAATATTCCAAAAAGTGACTCGAAGTAAAAGCAACTTTCAGGTAGAACTTTATCCAAAAAAAATAACGTTCGTGGTTCAAAAACTTGATTTTATTGAGTGAGAAATAAATACCATACCGTGTCAATTCACAGAAAAAAAAATGTAGCTGGCAAGACACAATTCATAAAAACAAGATCAATGTAGTTTGGAAAAATCAACTACCAGAACTTGGTCTATTTATCTGGCTTTCAAGTTACACTTACACAAGATCAATTGTCCCCAAAATTTAAATCTAAGCTCCATTGCAACTTGCAATGTTAGTTTGTAATTTTTTCCAGAGGTCAAATTCCTCGAACTCATAACCTTACAACAATTATTTGAGATTGCAACACATACTGTATTAAGTGTACAATGTTAACATCTGTAACTTAATATTTTTTGTCCATTCTTAACATCCTGCAATTTTCAGGTCTAAATAATATAACATTGACATAAACAGATTTCTAATAAGGTTAGAAAGCAACTATTCAGTTGGTTTTCTCTTCCTTCCAAGAATAGAAGCTATCTGAAATCTAGGGCCCCCCATTCGCCACTTCTTGAAGGATGCCATTGCGGATTGAGCTGTCTCATACACTACAAAAAGAATAAACAAAAGTTAAATTGAATAGCCTACGTGAGAGGAAAAAATATGCTACCACATAAATGAAGAAAAAAGGCATGTTTCATTTATAACAAGTCTCACAATTGATCTCCTCGTTTGTTAGAATAGTCCAAAATTTGGAACCCGCTGCAATTGCGGCAGTGTGTGCCTTTGTGAGGACCTCCTTATACCGATTTTTAAATGCAGACAACAACAGAAACCCAATGGTCCTATCACCAACTCTGCCATAAATGAGAAATTAATTGACAAAGGAGGACAAATTAATCATGCTGCATCTGCATATATATGTATATGTTAATTGTGCGGTAACTAAAATGATATAAAACATAAAATCGAAGACTTCAAATTTATCTAATTGAAAGGGGTAAAAACAAATATGCACTTTGCTATTTATAATATTGGTGTTTGCAGAGTATATACATGACAAAAGTAGCTTATGGAGTTGCTCTTCAAAGTCAACATACAATAGACTCAGCTGATGTGCCAACTAAGGATGGTTGGTCTATTATATTAATCTTGTTGACAGAAATTTTTCATTTTTTTATATATGCTGGCGCTGTAAACTATAAAGGTTGGGAAGAACATTTATTTGGGAGGCGGGAGGGACTGAGTAACTGAACAGATTGCCAAACTTTTAAAGAAAGACTAATCCAAAGCGCAGGTTGGAAATTTTTTCAACATTTTGTTGTATAACATCTTTTATTTTGTTAACTCCAGAATTTGTGGAAATAAGGGTTTGAATGAGATGATCTGTGTAACCTATGTAATAACAAAAAAATGAGATTCCTAGGCCCATCAAGATAAGAAGCATGATGAAACATGACAGCCATGTACTCTCTTCCAAGAAAAAACTAATATATGCCAAATAGGAACAGACACCTATTTCAGATAAGAAAAGATAGACTTACATTGGTGCTATCTTGCAACCAAATTCATAAAAATATGGACATCTCGACCTCAGATCCACACATGCACAATCAGCTTGGATCTCTAGTCTTGTTCTGAAAATAAGAATCACCAGCAGTAAGATAATGAAATTAAAATTTTAAACTTAAATATCAAGCAATCTAAACACCATCAAGCTATCAACATTTCTCTTGTACATCTGGATGTGAGTGCTGATGAAGATTCACATTTTTAGTTTTATAACTTTCGTGAAAGCCATGTAAATTGATAATTGAATAACTATTTTCTATCCTCAGTTCCATATGACATCATGCACATAGTGGCAAATTAATTTAAATCTACAAGAAAGGATAAGGTCACAGAAAAAATGGCTCCAATTCCAGCTAAGGCCCTAAAAAACAAGAATTAACACTTAACATTAAATTGTAAAAGCATTAAATTGTAAAAGAGGTAAAAGTGTTCTTAAGGGTGCATCCTAAATCTTAACCCATTGTTAATGTTATGACATGCTCAATTATATTATATGATGCATTACACTAATAACTTAATATGTTGCAAACCCACATAAAATGATAATTACTTTTGATTGAAACAAGGGGGAACGTTGACTGATACTGCTTGTCTCAACTGTAACTCATGAGCAAGCCAAAAAGGTAGTTCAACTTTTGAACCCGCTTCAATCTGAAAATCAAACATTCTAAATGTCAGCTGAAATCATTAAGTTCCACTTCCACCATGCAGGGATCTGGTGCACCACCAGCAATATCCCCCCTCTAAAATACATAAAATACAGAGTCAATGGGTCTTACAAAGTCTGTCTCAGAACTGGGATCTATTATTCCCACTCCAGATGCTGCTTTCTGAAATATAACCGACACAATCTGTGACAAGATCGTGACAAACGTGGCATTAGCAATTAGGACAAGAAATTCAGATTGCATTCTATATTGTCATTATCGACACGGCAAACCAATTCTGATATGAGATAGCAAAAGCCAAAAACACCATCAACAATATATGATAATCTTAAGGCTAATTACTGCAGAAAAATTTTTCCTTTATAAAAATCAACTATTCCTAAACTACAATACCTTATTAAATATAACATGTATCACTAGAAGCAAACTATTAAACAAATTAAAGAGTTTGAAGCTTACCTCTTCCTCCACCAAAATGTCATCAATATCATAGTAACTTGCCATCCTATCCTCCAGTTTGCTGCTCTTATGCTTTTTTTTTAACTCATTGAAAGGGAACTATGCAGATAAAGAAAGTTCAAGCTTAAATTGATAAACTTGAAAAGATACAAAATCTGATCAAACAATAAAGATATCTAAAACCAACCAGCATAGAAAATTTGAGTCTACTACACAGAATTATATTCGCTGTCTCTAATATTTTATTTAACCTTCAGTCACCAAATCTATTATTAGCAGTTCCATTGTGATGGAATTTATAATCACAAGCATTTAGATCTACAACAATAGAAACAACTAGCAAGACAGCCGTGCATTTGCATGGGAAGACCGGTTTCTACGCGTGTTCTAAAACAACTATGTAATCAAACATCTCCAGCAAAACAACTCCTTAGCCATATGCACCATTGCTTAGCCACACGCTATTTTTGTTAGATTTTGTTCAGCTAAGCCCAAAGATCACTGCAGATATTTTGCATTTAGATGTCCTTTTGACCTAATTGCTTGTATATTAGTATTGCTGCAAATCTGGATTTACGAACATGTGTTTTTAACAAATGGAAAGATATTATGTTTATTTTACTTGTTCAGGGCCTTTGGGCCATAAGTTGGTACCTGCAAGTGTAGGAAATTTAGGTTTGTTAATTCGTAGAGCCAAAGGCTGCTAGAAGCAATTGTGAAGTAGGACCCCTGTTGCCCCCTCCCATGTGATGCTCTCTTTTAGTTTTTTTCATGCTACACCTTTCTGTATTGTTGGCACTTGGCAGTTGCTATCTTATTGCTCTTTGTAATGACTGTTTAATATTTTTTATTATGGAAACTTTGGATGATGGTCAGCGGAATCATGCTAGCTTATCATTGATATATTATAAGGGAAATGCTAACAAGTTACCTAAGGGGAAACTTTATGTTGGGAAGTCCAAAGAATAAACTTTATGTTGGGAACTTGACTCTTTGCTCTTAAGAATGTGGGTTTTAAGTTAAGAATATTCAACATATTGAAACTTTAAAAATGAACTTTTTCTACATAAAACTTATAAAGTATTTCCTCTTTTGAATCCTTAATAATAGGCAAGATAAAATGACTAAGGTTCTGATGGTAATATCACAGTGGATTGTAATAGCCTATAATTTATTTTCCAAGACTGCTCATGTAGGATACTCATAAAGATAATAATAACAGATCAGTTGAAGGTAATAAAGCTGTTTATTATGTTATAGGACTACTCAGCTGAAGAATCATATTATTTCCCATTCTGATTCTCTGTTGGTGGCTCACTGGCTCTTAATAACACTAAATTCCCTATTTTCTATCTTAGCCTGTTCCTCAAGGTTTCATACGGAATCACTTTCTGGGTAGGTCAGGCACATGATGTCAGGAGAAAGAAAGACTTAATGATGTGTGCTCTTCTACATATAAATTATGTAACACAAAAAAATCATTTTATAAAGCACAGGAAGCTGTATTATATTACACTATAAAGATTCAGCCGCATGAAGTAAATCCAGGATACCAAGTCAATCTTAGCACAAAAAAACTTCAACAGAAACTATATTTTGAAACAGCAATACCAAATGAAACCCAGAAAATACCTAGACTGTGAAACAGACAAAAAATCTCTGCAAACGAGCAAGTACAACTCTAAATCTAACTTTTTTACGCATATAAGTCAATTCATCGTTAACAATAAAGCTTCATAAAATGAACTCGATACAAAATGTTATCTTGATTCTCGACCATGTAGCTCTTTAACAAAAGATGCATCATTCAAACTAAAACAAAATGGATACAATTACATTTAGTTACGATACAAAAGTTAATATAAAATTTCCAATCCAAAAACTATCCTCATTGAGACATTTTCACAAACTCCTTGTTAGCACATCTATTAAACAATAATACAGACATGAGAGGTTGTTATCCTGCACCCCATAATCCTCTCCAAAATTAAATCAGACAATCACATAATTCTGACAACTAAAATACACATTTCATAATCATCCTCAATTAATACTCTATCAAACCAAACCCCCATTTTTACTTTTACACCCCCGTTATTTCATGTAAAATTTTAACAGGTTATTAAAATTTTACTTCAATTACTAACACAACAATAGCTACAACGGAGAAATTTCAATGTTTTGAGTAATGAAATTGAAGGAAATTGGAAAAATGAAAACATTAAGCAAATGGGTTTGTGGGTCAGAGTCATTTACCTCAAACAGTAACGAAAAAAAAAGATCTTTCTCTTCCTTTGTACTGAATAAGGTCTAATTCACTAGGATTTGAAGCTGTGAAGTATAATCGAAATGACTTGAATTTTCGGAAATCGGTAATGCTTGGAAAATAGTTGCTACCAGTGTCACTGAGATCCAAAGATGACGATAGGAAGAAGAAGAAGAAATGGTGTTGTCTTCGATTTGGAAGCTTGGTTGCGTGATTGAATTGGTGGATCTGAGTTTGAGGGAAAAGGGAATTTTGGGGAAGAAAACTAGGGTTTATTTGTTTCAAAATTGGCGCCATCTATTTTCGATTTTAATTCGGCGCTATCTTTTTTGGTCAGTCAAAATTGCATTTGGGGGAGAGTCAAAGACTCAAAATGATACAGAATTAAAATTAAAAGATTTTAGGGAAATGCTAAGGTATTCCACTAATGGTAAGTGTTTATTGTAAAAAATTACTCAATATTCAACATTTTGAACAATAAATTACCATAATTTCCGACTATACTATTTAAAGACTTTTAAGAATAACAAAAATAACTTCGTCAAAAAAAAAATAACAACCATCTAAAATCTACTTTACTCTTAAATTCCAAACTAAATAGATACAATTGAGTAACACCATCTTTTGCTTTCCTAATTAACTCCAATGCATAGCCATACATACTTTCAACTAGTTTCCATGTAGTTTATGTTTTTTGTTTTTGTTTTTATGTTTTTTTCCATATAGTTGTAACCACAACAGAATATGCAAAAATGTTATTATAGTAACATTCGATAACAATATGTTGATGATGTTTTTGTAAAAAAAAACATGTTGATGATGTAGATTATGCAAAACTTTCTCGTTAGTGAGTAACTGTAATTTTATTCATTCAACCAGAGTAGATTATATGATGTTTACTTTCATTAAGAATAAACCATTATCCTTGATGGATCATGGATTATTTGCGCAAAAAAAAATTAGAAAATGAATCAGCCAAAGACAAAAAAAAAATGGAATAACATAAAAGAAAGTGAGAGGATGTTCATAAAAGAAGATAAGGGGAGAGTGTGGAGGAGACAATGTTATGAGATTGAATTCATCTTGATAACTAAGTTATTATAAAGGACTTATGTCTTGTACATCATATAACTTACACCGATTTTAAAATTCCCTGAACGACAAATACATGATGAATTTTGCATATAGCTACAGAAGTATAGAACTACATTGACATTGTACTATATCTGCTATTTTTTAGTGAAATCACAAAATTATAACCTTATGAATGACTATTTTGTCACCATATAACAAATCAATATTTTTAAAACAAAGATTAAATAAGGTGGAAACTGCTAAAATATAAGGCAGATGACCCAACAACCTAATCCCATTGAACCTCTCTGTGAAAAGTCCACTCAGAAGGATTCAATGTTCTTTTCCCATCGGCAGCAACAAGATCATATTGTGAGTCTTCTGAAAATTCAGTCTGCATAGACTTCCAATGGAGGCATGGCTTCCAATCAGCCTCCTTAAGTACTTTCAATATCTCTTTCACCACAATTTTGCTTCCCTCAGCTGCTAAATGGATACCATCACTGCATCATTCATTAAAATTTTGAAACAAAATTAAAGATACTTTAGTAAATTTATCATTTTCCATCATTCTTTTTTACAAATTATGTAAGGTTATAGGACACTAAAAGGGTTGTCCTTTAATATACTTCACAAGAAAACATAATAAGCTACATTATATGTGACATCAATTTAGCATCCTAACATCATTGAAAGTAACCTTATAATTGTCTTTTCGGACACAAACTGCAAAGTCGAACCTTGAGAGACAAAATTGATGTCATTTTTCTATCACTTAAGAACTAACAACAACTTCGACTAAAGGTTTTCTCACCAGAAAGGGTTGGTTATATAGGAACAACGCTATATTTGAAGAAATAAATTGATTTAGATTTCTTTAGAGGATAAAATCGATGCCACTCTCTAGCTTTAAGAAACTAAAGTCATGTACTTATTTTTCAAGACCAAATTAAGGTTAATCCAATCTTTCCATGATCAAAATAATTTAAAGTTACAGATGTGCAAATCCATTGAGGGGGAAGAGGAGAATAACATATACATTACAACTTACAAGAAAGTAACAAATCCGAGTTTAAATAAATTAATCAAAAGACTGTCAATCAATATGCGGTTAGGATGGAAGACTGCATTCTTAAACCGTCTAGCAAAGAAAGCATCGAAAAAGAACAAGATACTTGAGAATAGCTAGTGAAAGATTTGGATATTGAACTATTACATTGCACTATGTCACTTGATATTTCCTGGTATGTGAAAAAATAAAATTGATTAAGAAAGAGGTTAAGAAGCTTACGTAAAACAAGCATCCTTCCAGTCATCTATACTTTGTAGTGCATTAAAAAGATCAACGACTTTTACACCAAGTTCCTTGCATAGCTTTATACAAGCATCAGAGTAACTTCGGCATAATTCATTTGTTCTTACCAACTCGCTAAAAATTGCACTGATTAAGAAAGGGGAACAAAAATTATGTGATTAGAACTTCATTGTGTTATCCGAATACAAGTATGAAGATGAAAATGTAAGAGAAAAATATGTTTTAGGCTACCTGGTGTTTCCCCGCACTTTTTCCTCATTTACAGGAGGACAGCTTAGAACAATGATACGTGTCTTTTCAGAGAGGCTCTGGAATTCAATATTTTCATTAAACTATGAATAATAGTTTTACATTTCAAATGAAAACACAATCATAATTGTAAACAAAATATCATCATGTTTAATAAATATTCTTTATCATTATTAAGGAACAACAATATACTGTCATACATTGTTGCAACACGTCGTTTTTCACTATTTCTTATTTTCCTCCTTCATTTGACTTGTTACTGTTTTATGAAGACATAATAAAATCACAAGCATACTAATTTGCCTCTTTCACAAGTGGAGGGGTGGGGGTGGGGTGGTCAACTATTTTCCATATATTTTACTCAAACTTAGTCTTTATTTTATGAATTAACTTTTTCGGATGATTTGTTTCATATAAAACTATAAACTACAAAAAGAAAATAATGAACTCAAGCAAAACCATGTATCATTATTGAATACACTATTGTATTGTGTGCAACAAAACAACTTTGGAGAACCCAGGAAAGCAGCCACAGATCAAGGTAGAGTAGATTGGGATCAAGTGCTCCCACTACTCTTTCGGTTATGTTTGTTAAATTTTGATATTTTAATGACCGTTCCCTTTTAAAATAATAGATTGTCCCCATTAAATGAGAAAGAGTTTCGCTCATGAATTTTATAAAAAACAAATGTGTAAATGCATTTTAGATGAAATTTTGAATATTTCTACCATATTTTTTTAAATATAAAGACACGTAAAGAACAAATAATTTGTAGATGTTGATGAGTATATACAATCAGATAGTGTTTATAATCTTGAGTATTTTACTCAATGATAATGATGTTATTATTATATCACTTTTGCCACTATAAATTTTCTATAAATATTTATCATATAAAATCTTGCTCCGCAAGTTAACATTTCTGAATCAGTCACTGCAAGTAAGGCAAGATATACACATGTTTAAGATAAAATAATTTACATAATATTTTTCCTTGAAGTGCTAGATGTATTTGAAAGTGAAGATATATGTCTCCAATGCTTGAAGGACACTAAAAGAGAAAGACACAATGTGATCGACAGAGAAGAAGTACCTGAATATGAACCAAAATCTTTCTCATATTTGCGATATATTCTTGAAGTGGCACATGAGGGCCCATTCCAGATGAGTGAGGACCCATGGAATCATTGCCTCCAAAATAAACTATCACAAGAGAAGGCTGTGTGGCAGCATCCTGTGGAGTGTGACAAAAATTATTGTATGATGCAGGCAATATATTGTTCAAATGCAGTCACATGAAAAAACTAAAGTCGTGTTTTCATAAACAACTTAATTAACCGTTTGTAGCCCCGTTTGTGCAACAAATGCTTATCGTATTAGTGCACATGTATAAGTTATTCCTATAACAAAAGATAAAATAAAATCAAACATTTTTTGATATCCTATCATAAAACTTAGAGAAACAAGTTGAAAGCAGTTGATGAACATGTCATAAGTTGTTTCCATAGATTATCTAGTCTCATATGTATTGATGTAAGCACATAAACTAAAATAACTCAATCCAAACATACCCTAAAGAAGATAGTAAAAGTAAAATATACGTGTTGTACAGTAACACAGAATGATTTCAATTTTCATGGAGCTAACATTAGCCTGCATGAACTTAAACAAATAGGTGTCAATGTAGAGCTCCTAATCCTATGCATATTTAAAATAAAAATCATATATGACGGTACACTTCTGAGCATTATTAGATTTGACAATTGTTAGTTATGGGTTTTTGTCCGGCCACTACGCATAGAAAAACTTGATTGGTTAGAGAAAAATTCTTTAAATTGTGTCTTCATAAATAAAGCGGACTTTCATCTACGTTTTTTTAGAGACCGTGCATCCACCATAAATCATATTGAATACAAGCAAGAAATCATTTCATCTGAGATTGATGATGTAGTTATCTGCCAAATAAATTAGGTACATTACCTTTGGGAAAACTTGATGGAGGACTTGGAGAGCACGTCTTGAGTTCCATCCGTAGTATCCTCGTAACAATATATCTGCCTAAAATTAGTAATTTTACATCAACATAGCATAAAAGAAGATAATCTTCATAATATTAACTTTGATGGCGGGAAACATGAAAGGAAAAAAATCATGACAATGATACACTTCAATTCCACTTCACGCACATATTTGCCATACCAATGTAAAAGTATTAAATTATTAATGGAGTATTTTTACATGCTACCTACTTTGCAATCACTATGAGCATCTCTTAGGAGAATACGAGGAAGGATATAATATAAAATCGAGGAAATTGACCAAGACATGTTGCCATAACGAGGTCAACAAGATTTTTTTTAAAAAAAAAGTTAATGTTAATATTGTTAGTAACCATTGGCATCAACATCAAACTTGGAGGGTGAAACCACAAACAAACAAAAAAATCACAATGGGAGTGGGGATCGAACCCTAGGCTTCTTATCAATCCAGTCTTTAAATCTCCACCCCAGATACCAAACCAACCTTATATTTAGCAATTTGAGAAGGACCGAAAGCAATCCTCCTTTTGGTTGTTAAAAATAATAGAATTACAAAACAAAAAAGAGACAATGTCCATTTGAACACTAATAAATCCAATAACAACAATACCCATGAGAAAATCAATCATGGTATATTTTGAAAACTTTAAACAAGTAAACAAAAATTATAGCTAAGATTTAGAAAAGGAACAGGGTCATTACTCTTTTGGTCCCACTCAAAAAGATAAGGTTTGTGAACAACATTGAAACTCACTACTGAGAATTCAAATTCAACCCAACATCAATTCTTTCCTTGGGAAGTGCCTATTGTAGCCTGAGGGACCTCACTACTAGTTACTACTTTCCTCAAAAGTTTTCAAAATTATACATTAGTTTACATAAAAAAATTGCATTTAATTCTTTTCCATTTTCTTAAACATAGCCCAAAATAATTATATACCATACATGTTAAGATGGTAGAACGTAATGTAATGAAGTAATTTCCCAAAACATTAATCTGGTATTTTTGTAACATTGAATCCTCAAAACATAAAAACCACATGAAATTCCAAAATGAAGAATTAGTATGTAGATAAATTAGAGATGAAAACAAGAAATGAACGAATCTTACATTGAAAATTTACCTTACGAGAATAGATGTCAGAAAGAAAGGAACCCCAACCGCTATGGCTGTAACTAAGCTGAACGATGGAAGATCCGAAGAGAACGAACTGAGGTCTTGCAGGTGCAACCATGTTTGTGGTGGTGTTCTCTTTTTCTCTTTCTGCGATGAGTGATGAGTTTTAAAGCGTTAAAAAGTTCTGTGATGAGTGATGAGTTTTAAAGGGTTAACAAGAATGTAGAAGGATACGTAAGACAAAGAGGCCGAAGAAGGAAAAGACCAAAGCAGGCAGCGCCAAACCGCTTCCTAAGCTTGTGGAGGGTCAACGAAAACTATGTGCATAAGCTAATTATTAGAAATACCAAATCAAACATTATGGTTGGTTTGTTAGGAATGATGAAATTGACATCACACACCTTACCTTAATGCTTGCCAAAATGTGTGTTGAAATTTGACATGAACACACTTTTCAAGAGTATTTTTATTTTAACAAGAAAATGAGCTCTTTTAATTAGTTAAACTCAAATGAAAATGTAAGTAAAATTTGATAAATGATTTGTTCTATTCAATAATCAAATTTTTTTAAACAATTCGTATTTGATGAAGTTTGTTAATCATTTTAGTTCAATTGTTTGTTCTAAAATTTATGATGATCGAATGAGTATTTTTGTCCAAATAAAAATACGTAAACTTGCTAATTTAGACCTTAATGTTTTTTGACCAACCTAAAAATATTAGGTCTAAGTTAGTAAATATGCACATTTTCATTTAGACAAAAAAAATTCACTTACTCCCATCAAACCAATTCAAAATAAAGGATAATTTAGTAAATTGCGCTCAATTTTTATTTTTGAATAAAACATTCCAAAAATTGTTTCCTAAATTTACAAAAATAACATTTTGTTTAAAATTTGTTTGAATAGTAGTAACAAGTGGGCATTTTTGTTCAAATAAAAAATTATACACTTGTTAACTTAAACCTTAATATTATGTCAAAAAAAAAAACTTAAACCTTAATATTTTTAGGTTGGTTTAAATTAGCAACCTCGTGTGTGTATATATATATTAAATATGAAAGTTTTGAGTAAAATATATATTTAATTTAACACAAATGTATACCGAAAAATTCAAACTTTAATTTTTCTTAAAAAAAATATAATTTTTATTTCCCAAGGTAAAGGGTAATCTAAGTATCTAGAAGTCCTAGCTCAATTGGCAAAATGCTAAAATTGTTAGGCCGAATGCCATGACCGGTGTTCAAACCCCGGTACCTCCACTTATGTGTATGAGTTTATAATGGCTTTGTCATTTCGTCTATCTACAAAAAAAAAGGTAATCTAAGTATTTCAAAATAATTTGTGAGGTCAAAAAATAATTTAAGGGGTGGAAGGACAATTTTCTCCTCCTGGTCGGACCATCTTGGTCCATGAGTGTCAATGTCCAAGTAATGCCTTGTAAATGGGATTATTAGGTGAGGCCCTTGAAGTTTATGGTTGAGTTGTGAAGGACAAGAGTAATTTCACCTTGTCATAAATAGAGAAAAGGGTCAATTCACGCTTCAACAATTTCTCTTTTCCCTTCACCGAGCAGATTTTAAGTGTTGGTGGCCACTCTAACGACTAACGACACTTTTTAGATTTCTAACCGTTTAAAAAGTCTTATCAAATAGTAGTTAATTACCGCCAGAGGTATTTATATAATTTGAGGGTGGTTGGGAGAAATATTAGAAATCTAAAGAGGGATTTTCAAAAATTTATGAGTGAGAAGGAACAAATACAAATAACAATAACAAGTACTTAATCATTGGATATATCATTTATTTGTTGTATAAAAAATGTGTAAGTCAGCTGAATCAGAAAAGATAAAGTCTTCATATTTAAAAATGTCTTCGAATATTCTTCAATATTTCCCAACGATGTTCTCACAGTATTTCAATTAAGTTGAATTCTTATCGATTAAATCAACTATCATTTGCATTATTTGTGCATCAATAGGGGAGAAAACAAATGGATAATGTTTGATTTGTGCTTACTTTTTTTTTTTTTTATTTGGTTGTGTTTACTTTTAATGCATATACATTCATTTGGTGTTATATCAATGTCACTTCCTCTTATAACCAAACGACATCCTTTTATATTTATTTCTACATTGATATGATGTCATAAAAAACCAAATTAAGAAAAGTGAAAAGGAAAAAAAAGAAGAATAAAAATCAGTCCAGCATTATGTGCAATAGAGCCAAAAACAAATAGGGATCATCGATCAACTTGTAGATATTAGGAAACCACGTAGGTAGAAGAAAAATAAAATGTCATGTACTTATAGATTATTATTGCCATACATCGAAAAGCTTCATAAATGCAGCAGTGTTGATCAACAACCTTACGAGTACATAACCATATTCAATGAAGAGAAATGAATAGATCATGGACAACAACTTTTTCTAAGAAATGATAGTAGGTGTGGGGAAGAGAAATAAATGAATGAACATATCTATGCAAGAGATGAAACAGATAGGAGTAGGTTATCAAATTTATCACTACCATAATGACACTATCTTACTTTAACAGGTTTTGCGGGGACTTCATCAAACATTGCTGACATTTAAGATTTAGGAATCCTATCTACTGGGAAAAATGTTCTCAAGCGGTGGCAACTTGCAATTGATCATTTATTTTTAGGCTAAACTACACCATGTTCTTTAAATTTGAGTTTTGTAACAAATTAATCATTTAAGTTAGGGTTTGTATAATTAT